>Ga0307929_1000440_pt1 | contig 40938 bp, 39 predicted proteins | sample AceLakmetage1330_FD_203160 | JGI IMG/M metagenome (GOLD analysis project Ga0307929, IMG submission 203160) | Saline water microbial communities from Ace Lake, Antarctica - #1330 | ecosystem: Environmental > Aquatic > Non-marine Saline and Alkaline > Saline | place: Antarctica: Ace Lake... | reverse complement strand
CTGTGACGCTGAGATTGCCGACGACGGCACCGGCTGCATTCTCAGCAACGGATGCATTGTCCAGCGCGACGTCTGTCGCAGCTTCATTCACATCACCGACGGCGATGTCGAAAGTTTCGGTGCGGGCAAGGCCGCCTGCATCGGTGGCGGTTACATTGACGGAGATAGAGTCCGCAGCTTCGTGATCGAGCGCAACGCCATCCTTGAGCTTCAGCGCGCCATCGACCACTTCAAAGCGGTCATCGGAAACCGTGTAGGTGTGGGTGTCGCCTGCGTCGGGGTCTGTGACGCTGAGATTGCCGACGACGGCACCGGCTGCATTCTCAGCAACGGATGCATTGTCCAGCGCGACGTCTGTCGCAGCTTCATTCACATCACCGACGGCGATGTCGAAAGTTTCGGTGCGGGCGAGGCCGCCAGCATCGGTGGCGATGACGTCGACGGAGATCGAGTCCGCCGTCTCATGGTCCAGTGCAACGCCATCTTTTAGCTTCAGCGCGCCATCAACCACTTCAAAGCGGTCATCGGAGACCGTGTAGGTGTGGGTGTCGCCTGCGTCGGGGTCTGTGACGCTGAGATTGCCGACGACGGCACCGGCTGCGTTCTCGGCCACTGAGACGTTATCCAGCGCTACATCGGTGGCAACTTCGTTGACGTCACCAACGGCAATGTCAAACGTCTCGGTGCGGGCGAGGCCGCCTGCATCAGTGGCGGTGACGTCGACGGAGATGGAGTCCGCCGTCTCATGGTCGAGCGCAACGCCGTCCTTGAGCTTCAGCGCGCCGTCGACGATCTCGAAGCGGTCATCGGAGACGGTGTAGGTGTGGGTGTCGCCGGCATCAGGGTCTGTGACACTGAGATTTCCGACGACGGCACCGGCCGCGTTCTCGGCGACGGTCGCGCCATCAAGGGCGATGTCGGTGGCGACTTCGTTGATGTCGCCGACGGTAATGTCGAAAGTTTCGGTGCGGGCAAGGCCACCGGCATCGGTAGCGGTCACGTTGACGGAGATCGAGTCTGCCTCTTCATGGTCCAGCGAAACGCGGTCCTTGAGCTTCAGTGCGCCATCGACGACCTCGAAGCGGTCATCGGAGACGGTGTAGGTGTGTGTATCGCCTGCGTCGGGGTCTGTGACGCTGAGGTTGCCGACGACGGCACCGGCTGCGTTCTCGGCAACACTTGCATTGTCCAGCGCCACATCGGTGGCGACTTCGTTCACATCGCCGACGGCGATGTCGAAAGTTTCGGTGCGGGCCAGGCCGCCTGCATCGGTGGCGGTTACATTGACGGAGATAGAGTCCGCAGCTTCGTGATCGAGCGCAACGCCATCTTTTAGCTTCAGCGCGCCGTCGACTACTTCGAAGCGGTTGTCTGAGACCGTGTAGGTGTGGGTGTCGCCAGCATCGGGGTCTGTGACGCTGAGGTTGCCGACGACGGCACCGGCTGCGTTCTCGGCAACACTTGCATTGTCCAGCGCCACATCGGTGGCGACTTCGTTCACATCGCCGACGGCGATGTCGAAAGTTTCGGTGCGGGCAAGGCCACCGGCATCGGTAGCGGTCACGTCGACGGAGATGGAGTCCGCCGTCTCATGATCGAGCGCAACGCCATCTTTTAGCTTCAGGGCGCCATCGACCACTTCAAAGCGGTCATCAGAGACTGTGTAGGTATGGGTGTCGCCTGCGTCGGGGTCTGTGACGCTGAGATTGCCGACGACGGCACCGGCAGCGTTCTCGGCCACAGAGGCGTTGTCGAGGGCTACATCGGTGACGACTTCGTTCACGTCACCAACGGCGATATCAAAGGTCTCGGTCCGCGCCAAGCCGCCAGCATCGGTGGCCGTGACGTCGACGGAGATAGAGTCCGCAGCTTCGTGATCAAGCGCAACGCCGTCTTTGAGCTTCAGCGCGCCATCGACCACTTCGAAGCGGTTGTCTGAGACCGTGTAGGTGTGGGTGTCGCCAGCATCGGGGTCTGTGACCGACAGATTGCCGACGACAGCACCGGCTGCATTTTCAGCAACGGATGCATTGTCCAGCGCGACGTCGGTCGCGACTTCGTTGACGTCGAGGATTTCGAGGGTGACGGTTTCGCTATAGGTGTTGCCAGCGCTGTCGCGGACGATGAGGGGGAGGTTTACGGAGCTGAAGGCTTCGTGGTCAAGAACGGCACCGTCCTTGACCAGCACTACGTTGCCAACGATTTCGAACAGGTCTGAGCTGCCTGCAATCTCATATGTGAAGACTTCGCCGGAATTGGGGTCGATGGCGCTCAGCACGGCGACGACGGTGCCGGGGGCTGCATTTTCAGGGACACCGGTATTGTCGAGAAGAATGTCAGTGGACGGAAGATTTACTTCTTCGTCACTTTCGGGTGTTGCTGCGATGGGATCCACGGCGGGCGTCGTGTCGCCGGCTACGATCTCGCTGCCGCCACCCTGAGAATCATCGCTGTCGTCGGTGGCGACGAGGCGGGCAATACGGTTTGTCAGGCTCTGCAGGCTTGAGATGCCAGCATTGAGCGTGTTGTCGAGCGATACGTCGTCTATGGATGCTGAATTTGCAGAGCCAGGCTGTGCGTCAGGTTGTCCGGGGGCAACAGGCCGCGCATTTTCAGCGGGCGCACCGTCTTCAAAGGCATAGAAAGCCGGGACCGGCTGGTCTGGTGAGATGCTGGGGGTGTCCAGATCTTCAGGGGAGCCCACGGCGCTGCCATAGCTGCCTGGATCAAGTGTTTCTCTTGTGCCGGTGTGGATGTTCGGGTTTGCCGGGTCTGATTCACCCTGCAGCCTGTCGATGCTGCCATAGTCACGGGCGCGCTCAACGGCCTCATCACGGGCTGCAGCTTCGTCGGAATTAAGGCGGAATGTTTCGACACCTGCGCCGGGGCGAGCAGCTGCAGCCTTTTCCACAGCGTCTGCGGAATTGGATTCTGTCGCATCGCCCCCGGTAGAATTCTGACCTTCGGCCATAACTCGAACTCCTGTTCCAACGTAACGCCGCCCTGACATTTCTGGGGCGGCGGCTGCGCGCGGGCGATATGGCTAATTGTGACCACACCGTGCTGCTGTTCTTTGCCGGGCGACGGACGCCGGACGCAGAAATCCCGCAGTGTTGAAGGAACTTTGGACCAGAAGCGGTTAAGTCTTACTTTAAGGAGATGGTAAAGATTGTGGTCGTAATTACGCGGTTTTTGCGCAATTCGCTTACATTTCTGTAGTCAAATGGCGTGAGAAGGCGACAGGATTCCGGGATCGATAAAATTCGAATTAACCAAGTCGAAAATCTTCCTGTTTACCAATCGGTATTTGAGGAAACCTCGAATTGGATTTTCGACGAATGCTTGTCGGTAAAAATGGACGCATGGCCCACGGGGTGCGGGACCTTTTCCAGAAGTTGGGATTTGGTTCGAGCAACGCCGATGGAAGTGTCGCGCCCCCCAAACTGGGGCGTGCCGTCTGGCTGTCTTCGCTTGCCATCAACATTCTGGCGCTTGGCCTGCCGATGGTCATTCTGCAGGTCTATGACCGCATTCTTCCAAATGAAGCATTGGGTACCTTTTCACTGCTGTTGATAGGGCTGGCTGTTGTCCTAGTGCTTGATGCGACACTCAAGATTGCCCGGGCGCATGTGGTGGGCTGGGCGGCGGCGCAGTTTGAGCACCGCACGGCGGCCGAGCTGGTGGGGCGGTTTTTGTATGCCAGCCCCACGGAGATTGAGCGCGCACCGCCAGGGGTTCATCTGGACCGGCTGCAGGCAATTGATACGCTTAGAGAGTTTTACGGTGGGCAGTCGCGATTGCTGCTGGTTGACCTGCCATTCCTGGTTATCTTTCTTGGCTTGATCTATGTCATCGGCGGACCGGTTGTACTGGTGCCGCTGGCGATGATCGGCCTTCTTGGCATTGTCTCGGTGTTTGCCGGACGTGCGTTGAAAGAACGGCTGGCACAGCGGGCTGAGCTTGATGACCGGCGGTACAGCTTCATTATTGAGGCTCTGTCCGGCATCCAGACCATCAAGAGCATGGCGATGGAGCCGCAAATGCAGCGGCGGTATGAGCGGCTGCAGGCGACGGGCGCCGCGTCGGCCTACCGCTCCATCGTGTTGGGCAATGCGGTGCAGACTGTTGGCGGTCTCATCTCCAATCTGACCATGATCCTCATTGTTTCGATGGGTGCACTGCTGGTTATTCAGGATGCCATGTCTGTTGGTGGTCTTGCGGCCTGCACGTTGCTGGGCGGGCGGGCGTTGCAGCCCTTGCTGCGGGGCATGAGCGTTTGGACGCAGCTGCAGAGCCTGGATGTGGCGCGCGCGCAGGTGGCAGACCTGCAGAAAATGGAACCTGCACCGGTGCGTGAACCTCAGCGCCTGCAGAACCTCAAAGGATCGCTTGCGTTCCGCGATGTCACTTTCCGCTATACGCCGGAAAGCACCCCATTGCTGGATGGGTTCAGCCTGATTGTGAAGCCGGGTGAAATGCTGGCGCTGACGGGCCCAGAGGGCGACGGCAAATCAACGCTTCTCAAGCTGATCATGGGTGAACTCGCGCCGCAGGGTGGCGAAGTGCTGATTGATCAGTATGAAGCTGCCGGTGAAAAGCGTGATGACCTGTCGCTTGATGTTTCCTATGTGCCGCCACGCGCGACATTGTTCAAAGGAACCATCCTCGAAAATCTGGCGATGTTCCATGAAGGGGATGCGATTGACCGGGCCCGGCACGCGGCGCGGATGATCGGTCTTGAGGACGACATACACCGATTGCCGCAAGGCTATGACACTGAGGTGAGCCAGGGCATTTCGGATGAATTGCCTGGCGGCATGTTGCAGCGGATTGTTATTGCCCGGTCACTGGCGCGCGATGCGCGCATTTTCCTTTTTGACGAAGCCAATGCCGGGCTGGACCGAAAAGCAGACACCCAGCTGCTCAATGCCATTACCGCCCTGAAGGGCAAGGCAACCATTATTGTGGTCAGCCACCGGCCGTCGCTGATCCGGCTGGCGGATCGGGTCGTGTCTATTCACAAGGGCCGGGCACGGCTCAGCCATGCTTTCGCACCTGAAAAGCCGGCGGCTAAACCAGCGGCGCAGGCTGCGGATGATGCGCAGCGCGATGATGCAGCGCGGCTGGCACAGGCCGCTGATGCCTTGCGGGCGGGAGGTGCAGCATGACCGCACCGATTGTTTCCTCGCGACTTGAATCTTCCTTGCATGAGGGTAGCGGGCTTGAAAGCTTCCAGCCGGCATCAGCTACCGGCGCATGCCTGGTGCCGTTGCTGGATGCCCTTGGGTGGCGTGGCGAAGCGCGTCATCTTGCTGAGGCCTTGCCACATTTTGCGGACTTGCTGGATCTGCCGGACCTGCGCATGGTGCTGGCAAATCTGCATTACGTAACGGTGCCGGAGCGCACGACGCTGGCGGATCTGCGCGCGGAGCTGATGCCCTGCCTGTTTGAGCGCGACGGCAAAACAGCGGGCCTGGTGCTTGCGCGCAATGGCGACATGCTGACCGTGTTGGATGGTGTGCTCGGCGAAGTCACAGAAATCAAAGCAAAGCCGATCCTCGGCACCGCCTATTACATTCGCAAGGCCGACGATACGCTTGCGGAAGATGAGAAGGCTGCTCAGCGCAACTGGCTTGGCAATGTGATCGGCAAGTTCAGGGCCCTGATCTGGCAGGCATTGGCACTGACCTTTGTCATCAACCTGTTTGCCATCATCGTGCCCCTGTTCATCATGGGGGTATACGACAAGGTCGTAGCCACCCGTTCGCCGGAAACGCTGGCGTTCTTTTTGGGTGGTGTGTTGCTGGCAGTGCTGGCCGACAGCGGTTTGCGATTGGTACGCGGGCAGATGTTGGCCTATGTGGGCGCGCGGCTGGACATGCTGATTGGCGCTGCCGCATTCCAGAAGCTGCTGCATATGCCGGTGAGCATGACGGAGCGGGCACCCATCGGATCGCAGATTGCCCGGCTCAAACAGTTTGAAACGGTGCGCGAGGTGTTTACCGGTCCGCTGGCGGCCGCAGCGCTTGATATGCCGTTCCTGGTCCTGTTTCTTGCCGCCGTATTTATGGTGGGCGGTGTCATCGGCTTTGTGCCGGTGGCGCTGATTGTTGGTTTCATCATCCTGGGACTGGTGACGTGGCCGATCAGCAAGGCGAGGGTTTCACAACTGGGTGAAGCGCGGTCGGCGCGGCAGGCATTTCTGATTGAATCCATTGAGAATCAACGCGTTGTGCGCCAGTCCGGTAATGGTCTGCACTGGCGCGCGCGGTTCCGCGATATGTCGGCGGCGAGTGCTTCTGCGCATCATGCGGTGTCGCATCTGGGTGTGATTGTTCAAACCATCAGCCAGTCCATGATGATGGCTGCGGGTGTTGCCACGCTTGCCGTGGGCACGCTGATGGTGATGGAAGAGATGATGACCATTGGTGCGCTGATTGCGACCATGGCGCTGGTGTGGCGATTGCTGGCGCCGATCCAGGCGGCGTTTCTCAGCCTCAATCGTATTGAACAGGTTAAGCAGTCACTGGGGCAGGTCAATCAACTGATGCGGTTGCAGGTTGAGCGGACGCCGGGGCGGTTCACGTCATTCTATCGACACTTCAAAGGCCAGATCAGTTTTTCACGGGTCAGTTTTCGCTATACGCCACGGGCGGAGCCGGCACTGGTCGGCGTTGATTTTGCGGTCAAGCCCGGCGAAATGGTTGCGATTACGGGGGCCAGCGGATCGGGTAAATCGACGATCCTCAAAATCTGCGCAGCGCTTTACATTCCCCAGGCGGGCGCTGTCAGCATTGACGGCAATGACCTGCGGCAGCTCGACAAGGGCGACCTGCGGCAATCCATCGGCTATGTGGCGCAGCGCACGTCAGTTTTTCACGGCACACTGGCGCAGAACATGCGCATGGCTCAGCCTACGGCCAGTGAGGCGGATATTTACCAGGCGTTGAAGGAAGCCGGGCTGGAGGACTTCGTAGCCTCGCTGCCCGAGGGTCTTGAGACGCGGATGAACGACCAGTTCCAGCGCCGGATGGCGGACGGAATGAAGCAGCGGTTTTCGCTGGCGCGAGCCTATGTGAAGAACGCGCCGATCTATCTGCTGGATGAGCCGGCCAATAATCTTGATGACGATGGCGATGACTTCCTGCGGGCAAAACTGGCACAGCTCAAAGGAAAATCAACGGTCTTAATGGTTACTCAACGCCCGTCCCATATGAAGATGGCTGACCGTATTGTCGTCATCGACCAGGGCCGTGTTGCCATGGACGGTGCGCCTGCGGATGTGCTTGCCGAGTTGTTTGGGGGTCAGGGGTGAAACTCAGTCTTCACAGATTGAAGCGCCGCATGCTCGGAGCGCCGGATGAAAAACTCCTGGCGCTGCCGCTGGCGCTTGAGGAAGGCAAAGCTCCCCGTGTCGCCAGCCTGATCATGGTTGTGGTCAGCATCTTCGTCGGTATGGCGGTCATTTGGGCATCAATCACGACAGTGCGCGAACTGGCAGTGGCGGCCGGTCAGGTGGAACCTGCCGGCTCTGTGCTGACGGTCAAGCATCTTGAAGGCGGCATTGTCGGCGACATTCTTGTGAGCAATGGCATGCTGGTGGAAGCTGGCGATGCGTTGGTGCAGTTCCAGCCGGCGCTTGCCGGGGCCGATCTGGATCAGGCGCGCGCGCTGCGTCTCTTGCGCTGACGTCCGCTCGGCAGGACGCGTTCGTGAAAGAGATCAAACCCGAATTCAACGTCGATCCTAAATTTGCGCATCTGGAAGATGAACAGCGGGACGCCTGGTTCCTGCAAGAAGCGTCGCGCGATGAGCAGCGTGCCGTAGGGCAGGCGCGGATTGCGCAGCGGGAAGCTGAGCTTGAATCTCTGAAACTCGGCGTGGGCAATCTGGAAACACAGGTGGCCATTCTTGAAGAACAGGAAAGCATGCGCCGCGGGCTTTTGGAAAAGGGCCTTGTGTCGCGGATCGCCTTCCTCGAAAGCCAGCGTGCCGTTGAGCAGACGCGCGGCGAACTGATTTCGACCCAAGGCCGGGTGGCCGAGGTGACGCAGGCGAAACTTGAAGCCGAGCGTAGCCTGCTGGAAACCGAGGCGCGGCTGGTGGATGAAGCCAAGCGAGACCGTGCACGGGCGCTGGGTGAGCTTGAAGAGGTGCGTAACCAGATTTCCAAGGCTGAAGACCGGGTGCGGCGCCTCGCAGTGCGTGCGCCGGTGCGCGGTCTTGTGAAGGGCCTTGCGGTCCATTCTGTTGGTGATGTTGTGAAACCAGGCGACCCGGTGCTGGAAATTGTGCCGCTGGATGATGAACTGGTGGCCGAAGTGGAAGTTGATCCCAAGGATATTGGCCATGTGCGCATCGGCGACCGTGCACATGTGCGGGTGACAACTTATGACCCAGCACGTTTTGGTGTGTTGGAAGGCACTGTACGGAATATCTCCGCGTCAACTTTCGAGAATGAGCGCGGCGAGCATTTTTATCATGCGACGATTGCGCTGGACCAGAATTATGTCGGCAATGCCAACGCCAAACATCTGGTGTTGCCGGGCATGGTGGTGAATGCGGAAATTGTGACCGGCTCCAAGTCCATTGTCCGGTACCTGCTGAAGCCGGTGTTCCGCTCACTTGATACGGCGTTCTCCGAGCGCTGAGCCAAGAACACCCGTTCAGTTTCATGCGTTGAATTGACACGTATTAAGACGTTGCCGCCAGGCTCACGCTGCTGCAAACTACACGTTCTCAATGTAATTTAGCGTTGAAGAAAGGAAGGTTCGCATGGGCAATTTGGCAAGCAAGGCCTGGTCACCTTACGCAGCTGGTATTTTGATCGGGCTGCTTCAGATCCCCGCATTTTTGATAATCGATACGGCGCTGGGTGCGTCTTCGTCCTACGTCACCATGGCCGGCTATCTGGCGTCGCTTTTTGACGGGTCAGTTCCGGAGCGGGCCTATTTCGCGAAATATATGGGCGGCGACAAATACTTCTGGCAGACGGCGTTGGTGGTGGGTATGGCCGCAGGCGCATTCCTGTCGGCTTCCATGTCTGGCATGCGCCGGACAGGGTTTTCGCCGATCTGGCGGACGGCAACAGGCAGCAAGACTCTGCTGGGGCGGGCCACCATGGGTTTTGGTGGCGGGTTCCTGCTCCTGCTTGGCGCACGTATCGCCGGTGGGTGCACGAGCGGCCACGGCATATCCGGCATCGGTCAACTCGCGGTCGGATCGACCGTCGCAGTCGTAGCGATGTTTGCGGGCGGCATTCTCGTCGCCAACCTGTTCCTCAAACGCATCTAGAAGGAGAACTGCTATGAGCATTTTGATGGTGATTATTGTTGGTCTTCTGATGGGTCTTGTATTCGGCGTGGCACTGGAAAAATCCCGCGTGTTCGAGCCCGGTATGATCGTTGGGCAGTTTCAGCTGCGCAACTTCATCATGGTGAAGATGTTTATGACGGCGTCGGCTACGGGGCTTGTCGTTCTTGCCGCTCTCAATGGGTTTGGCTTTGTTGAGTTGCATCCCAAGGCGGCGATCTATTCAGCCACTATCGTTGGTGGTTTGATCATGGGCGCGGGTATGGCGATTGCCGGTGCGTGCCCGGGCACGGTGCTTGCGCAAATTGGCGCTGGCTACAAAGATTCTATTGCGGTTTTTGCCGGTGGCATTCTCGGGGCCATGTTCTTTGGGTATCTCGAACCCACGCTGAAGCCGATCCTTTTGACGGGCGGCGACGGCAAGATCACGTTTGCGGATGTGTTCGGTGTGCCGTTCTGGCCGTTGGCGCTAGGTGTAGCGGCACTGATTGCGGTTGCACTCGCACTGCTTGAGCGGTGGCAATCATGGCGTGACGAGATGGGTGCCGACTTTGACGGGCGGTTGGATGCAAAAGGTGCAGGCGTGTCTGCATCTGCGCAAGGGCAGGCAAGCGCGGCTGAATAATCAGTCCGATTGTGTGCTGTTTCCTGACGCGGGTGTTCTGATCGCCCAGTACGGCGCGATCAGAACACCCGATGTCTGTCCGGAGGTGTCTATGCCGCAAGCGCTTTTGCACAGGCATCGCGTGTCTTCAATCGTGCCCAATAAGCGGCAAGGTTGGGCAGCTTTTCGTTGAGGATGCCGAACAGCTCTGCCAGCATGAGACAATAGCCAAGCATGATGTCTGCGGCGGTGAACTCGTTGCCGAGCAAATATGGCTTGTCGCTGAGTGTATCCTCAACAATCGTCAGCATTTCTGTTGCCTTGGCAAAGCCATCCGCAGCGACGGCCGGGATGCGGTCTGCTTCGGGTCGTATGAAACTGTGCTGGGCAATGGCGGAGAGCGGTGGCATCAAGGTTGCCTCTGCAAAATGGAACCATTGCAGGTAGACGCCATATTGAGCCGATGATGTGTCGGGGGCGAAGCGGCCTTCTCCATAGGTGGCCAGCAGATATTGCAGAATGGCACCTGATTCAAACAGCGCCATTTCTCCATCCACCATTGCCGGCATGCGGCCGAATGGATTGATCTTCAGATAGGCCGGGTCCTTGAGGACTTCCGGTGTGAACTCCATTTTCTTGAGGTCGTAGTCGAGCCCCAACTCGTTCAACATCCAGAGCACGCGCAGGGAGCGCGTATTGGCAGCGTGGTACAGCGTGATCATGAGTTGATCCTTCTTATATGTGTTCTAGGGAGCCGTGTTGGACATGATGATGGAGCCGGAGGCTGCAAACATGCCGCCGACGCCGTGGCACATGGAAATTTCCGCACCGGCAACCTGCGCGGGTGCGATGCCACGCATCTGGCGGACGCTCTCCTGCAGGGCATACATGCCGTACATGCCTGAATGCATGTAGGAGAGGCCACCGCCATTGGTGTTGAGCGGGAGGGAGCCGCCGGGCCGTGTGTTGCCTGCCGCGATGAAGGCACCGGCTTCGCCCCGCTCGCAGAAACCAAGATCTTCCAGCCCGTAGAGCGGCAGATGCGCGAAGGCGTCATAAATCATCAGATGATCAATGTCCGCGTGGCTGACACCTGCGGATGCCATTGCTGCGGGGCCTGCGACGCGGAAGGCGCGCGACGTAGTGAAATCCTCCATCTGGCTCACCATCGGCGTTTCGGTGCTTTCACCGGTGCCGAGGATGTAGACAGGCTTGTTGGGGAAATCCTTTGCACGATCAGCTGAGGTGATGATGAGGGCGCCGCCGCCGTCAGTCACAAGGCAGCACATCAGCAGCCGGAACGGATAGGCGATCATCCGTGAATTGAGCACGTCGTCGATGGTGATCGGGTCTTTCATCGAGGCGCGCGGGTTCATGGCGGCCCATTCGCGCTGAGCAACCGCCACCGATGCAAGCTGCTCGATGGTGGTGCCGGTCTCTTTCATGTAGCGCAGCACCGGCAGCGTAAACATGGAGGGTGGGCCCATGACGCCGTAGGGCACTTCAAACTGGCCGTTGAGGCTGGTGGCACCGCGTCCGCCGCCGCGATTGACGGCAACTCGGCTGCGACCGCTTTCGCCGTGGGTGACCAGCACTGTTGAGCACAGGCCTGCTTCGATGGCTGCCATGGCGTGGCGGACATGCAGCATGAATGAGCAGCCGCCCACTGATGTGCCGTCCACCCAGGTGGGCGTGATGCCCATATAATACGCGATGGTGCCGGGGTTCTCGCCGGCGGTTGCCACGCCATCAATGTCGGATGGTTTGAGGCCCGCATCTTCCATGGCGTTGAGGGCTGCGTCGGCGTGCAGCATCAGCTCCGACATGTTCGGAATTTTGCCAAGCTGGGTTGTTTCGGCAGCGCCGACAATGGCTGTTGTTTTGCGTCCCATGGGTCAGGCTCCCGCCGGCTTGAATTTTGGTAATGCGATCGTGTCCGACTTGTTTTCGAACACCACTTCAAGCGGCATATCGAGCACGAGGGCTTCAGGCGTCTGTGGACAATCAACGATGTTGGTCATCATGCGCGGGCCTTCGGCCAGCTCTACGACCGCGATCGAATGCGGCTCTTCGCCAAAGTCCGGGCGGGGGCGGTTGTTGATGACGTAGGAATAAAGCGTCGCCTGACCCGATGCCTTGAAGATGGCAACGTCGCGGGACGCGCAATGGGGGCAGAACGGGCGTGGCGGGAAATAGGCGGTGTCGCAGGCGTTGCAGCGTTGCAGGCGAAGTTCGCCAGCCTTGGCGCCCTCCCAGAAATGCGCTGTCTCCGGCGTTGGCTCGGGTAGAAACTGTTTGGGTGGCGGCATGGGAAAACCTCGCTGGCGTGAACGCATTACCTGATTTTTATGCAGCGGGAGGATAGCCAGCTTGGCCGCATACTCAACAAGTGGTTAAGCATTTTTAACCATGACCTGTGCCAAACTGGGAAATTACGCAGCGGACGCCTATATTTAAAAGACGAGGTGATGCGGTGCCGCAGTGGCCCGCCCATGAGGACACGCAAATGAGTTTGGTGCGGACAGGGTTTTTTGCAGGCGGCGCGGCATTGTTGATGGCCGCACTGACACTTCCGGCTCTGGCTGAGCCGGCGGCTAGCGAAGTCTGGATCTGGCCGCCGGAGGCGCAGGCGGGGCATCCACCTCACGCCGAAACGCCATCTGACGAGCTAAACGGCCAGCTTGCGATTGCCAGCCTGGCAGGTGGTGTCGGCAATACCTATGGCGCGACGTGCTGCACCGGTGGCGGGTTCTATTTTGCTGTCGGCGGCATACGGCGGCAGGGAATGGATGGTGACATTGCGTTCAGAGCCGCGCGTGATGCGACATTTGGCAGATCTATTGGCGGACCGGGTATTGATCGGGCATTCCGCTTTCGCGCCAACAGCATTCAAAGCTCAGGTTTTTAGTTTCCGTGAAATGTCACGAACTCTGACACAGGCTCACGCTCGGCGACGAGACTGTTGACCGGCTGGGTTTCATCCGCATAGCCAAGCGACATGCCGCAGACCACATATTCCGTGTCGGGAATATTGAGCAGCGGTTTTGTCACCGTCCAGAAATTGTTCCAGGCGCCCTGCGCGCAGGTATCAAGGCCGCGTGCCTTGGCGGCCAGCATGATGGTTTGCAGCATGATGCCGATATCGACCCAGCTTGTGTATTCAAGGTCCTTGTCGATGGTGAAAATGAGCCCGACGGGGGCGTCAAAGAATTCATAGTTGCGGCCCCATTGGCGCCAGTTGGCCTCGGCGTCACCCTTGGGAATCTCTAAAAGGCCGTACATCGCCTTGCCCAGTGTGCGCATGCGTGTCGTGTAGGGTTCCTTGCGCTTGGAGGCGCGGGGGAATTCGGAAAAAGAATCATGCGGACGCGTCTCGCGGGTTTCCTCGCGATAGGCGGCTACCGCTTGCACCAGCCGATCGCGCATATCACCCATCACCACATGCACATGCCAGGGCTGCACATTGGTGCCGCTGGGGGCCTGGCGGGCCACTTCCATGATTTCGTCCAGCAACGGGCGGGGCACGGGGTCTGACTTGAAGGCGCGGACGGAACGGCGGTTTTGAATAGCGTCATCGACATGCATATGTGAGGCTCACGCGTTACGGGTTTTTCAGGTTGCGTGCAGTCTTTAGAGGTCGGGGCTGTCGTGCAAGGGGCGTGTGGCGGCAAACAACATTGCGGGGAGACGAATGGCACGACTGACCGTTCCCAAGGAGCTGAACTATGTATGGGAAGCACGCCTGGTGCGGTTTCTCGGTGTGTCGCCGCTACTGGCAGGGCTGATTGTGGCGGCGGTTGTCGCGGCCACATATTTTGTGCCCGGCTTTGCGTTCGGCCTGCTGCCGATCCCTCTGCAGTTGCAGGATTCTACAATCCCGATTGATCCGTATAGCTGGGGGGCGATTGTGACGTCACTGCTGGCCGGGTTCACCGTGTTTGCGCTGCCATATGCGCAGACGCGGCATTTGACAGACATTGCCGATCTGGCTCCGGTTGTGCCGTCACTCAACCGGGCAGGGTTGCGTGAACTTTATGTGCAGGTTGTCAGCGGTAATGCGCGCGTGCGGATTGCGATGTCTGTTGTGGGCTGGTTTGTGGGCCTTCTCGTTCCGTTGTTGTCCGTTCCAGGCGCGCTGCAACTTTTGGGCGGACCGAATCTTTTTTCCGACACGCTGTTGCCCCCCGCGGCGTTTGTTGCGGCGGGATGGTTTTTGGTGGTTGTGCCGGTGTTGATAGGCAGTCTGGCAAAAGCCTCCTACCTGATGACGTCGGGCGCGCGGCGGGGACTGCGGGAGCTGGAAAAGCGCATTCGCGTTGGCGCGCTGGATGCGGAACTGTTGCGGCCGCTGGCGAATGCCGGCCTGCAGACCTCCTTCGTGTGGATGGTGGGTGTCGCGATTGGTTTGTTGTTTGTGCTTGATGCAAACATCCCCCCGCCGGCGATTTTTGCGCTGATGGCCATGATCCTGACCTTGGGTGGGCTGGCTGCAGTTGCGCCGGTGATGGTGGGCCGCCGGATCATGCGGCAGGCGAAACGGTCCGGGCTGGCGGATGTGCGTGCGGCAATTGCGCGGCTGCATCTTGATGTTCTGGACCCGACAAAAGGCACGGCCGTTGTCAGGCCGGAGGATGACCGGCTGATCAAGCTGGGTGCACTTTTGGCTTATGAACAGCGGCTTGATTCAGCGCGTGAGACGCCGCTGGATACGCCTGCAATGGTGAAGTTCATGCTCTATCTTGCCATTCCGGTCGGGTCGTGGCTTGGCGGGGCATTTGTCGAGCGGATGGTGGATGCGGCGCTTGGCTAGGGCGTTTCCCCGGATCCGGTTGCCGGAGACCCGTCGTCGGCCAATTCCGGAAAAAGATAGGGATGCAGAGCCTTCTTTATTTCATCGCGGCGGGCTTCATCTTTGACGAGCCGGGCAAGTAGCCGCGCAAAACTGTCTTCTGTAATGAAAGAGGGCAGTACCTGCTGCAATGACTCCGCCGCTGCTTTGGCATCCTGCGCATGGCCCAACAATGATTGCGCCATCAGCAGGGCAACGCTGCCCATGACCGTGGTGCGCCGCTCTGTTGCCGCCTTGGCAAAATCAAGCGCGCGCGCCGGTGCTCCCAAAACATTATGTGCCAGACCAAGATGTGACTGCCAGTGATAGGCCTGTGGTTCGCGCGGAGACAGCCGCAGGGCGCGTTCCATGTAGGTGATCGCCTCTTTCATTCTACCGGAATACACCAGCGATACGCCCAGGCTGCCAAGCGCAGGCGCATAATCAGGGTTGAGATAGAGCGCCTTTTCATAGGCGCGCTGTGCGTCATCGCTCATTCCGTAGTTTGCCATTGCCGCGCCGGCCAGGTGACGGACCGCGGGGTCGTCCGAATCCAGCGCAATGGCACGCTGAATGTGCGCCAGGGATTGCACGCGGTAAGTCTGCGTTTCCTCTGCTTCCTCCTGGCCCACTTCAATGGCCAGCGAATAGGCATGTGCCAATACACCATGCGCAAGGGCAAAGTCAGGTTCGTCTTTCAGCACCGCCTCAATTTCGGCGATTACTTTTTTGACCACATCCTTGTTGGCAAGGTCGCTTTGCAGATCGATCCAGGCAGCATTGACCCGCGCCCAGGCGTCGAGACCAATCGGATTTTCCCGCGCGCGTTTCGCTTCGGCCCGGCGCAATTCGGGAATGAGGGCTGCTACGATTTCAGCGGTAACAATGTCATCCAGCTCAAAGATATCATCGACGGCCATATCAAACCGTTGTGACCAGGTGTTTGCACCGTTGCTTGCATCCACCAGTTGTGCGCTGACGCGCACCCGGTCGCCTTGGCGGCGCACCGTACCCTCAAGCACATAGCGTACGCCCAGCTCGCGGGCGACATCACGCACATCCACGCGGCGGCCCTTGTAGGTGAAGCACGAGTTGCGGGCGATAACGAACAAGTGCCGGTTGGCGGACAGGCCGGCGATGATTTCCGCCGTCAATCCGTCTGCTGCGGCTTCGTTCTCAGGGTCACCGGACGTGTTCTCGAACGGTAGAACCGCAATCGACGGTTTGTCGGTCACAGGTCCGGACGGTGCTGTGCTGGCATTGGCGCCGGCAGGCGCGCTGCCATCAGGCACCGGGTCGGATGTGCGGTTCAGCATAATCCAGCGTCGACCGACAGCGGCGGCCACCGTACCGATCACAATCAGTGCAGCAATGGCCGACAGGGCTGATTCATAGGTATTCAGCCAGTCAAGTATTGCGGTGATCATGCGATAGCCTTTTGACCAAGGTAGCTGGGTGCTGGCCCGAGCCTATAGCCCCAGTACGGCCTTTGCCATGATGTTGCGCTGGATCTCATTTGATCCCGCATAGATCGAGCCTGCCCGGTCGTTGAAATATTTGGGCATCGCGGTTACCCAGCGTTCGGGGCCGACAGGCGGCAGGTTGCCGTCGCGCGGTGGCGCTGTGGGCACCGGTCCGCCGGGGCTTGTATATTGCGGTTGATACGGCTGGCCGTAGAGGCCGGCAGCTTCAATTGCCAATTCCGTCAGGTGCTGGCTGACTTCAGTGCCGCGGGTTTTCAGCATTGAGGATTCAGCGCCGGGAGGGTCACCTGCTGCCAGTGCCGACAGGATGCGGTGCTCGGTGAATTCCAGCGCTGCGATGTCGACTTCCGCCTGTGCCAGCTTGGTTGCGAAGTCCGCGTCATCCATCAACCGCGTGCCGGTGCCGCTAGCTTCCTCCATCGCTCCGGCCCGGATGCGGTTGAGGCGTGCATAGAGACCTGGCGCATAGGCGTTGCCGCGCTCGAATTGAAGAAGGTATTTGGCGACGGTCCAACCTTTGTGGACTTCGCCGACGACATTGGCCTTGGGGACTTTCACATTGTCGAAGAAGACCTGATTTTGAATGTGCTCGCCGGTCAGCATCAGCAGCGGCTCAACGCTGACGCCGGGCTGGTCCATGTTGATGAGGACGAAGGTGATGCCTTCCTGCGGTTTGGTCGACCCGTCAGTGCGCACGAGGCAGAAGATGCGGTTGGCGTAGTTGGCGTGGGTCGTCCAGATCTTTGAACCCGAGCATACAAAGTGATCGCCCTTGTCTTCGGCTCTCATTTGCAGGGAAGCGAGATCGGAGCCTGATCCGGGTTCGGAATATCCCTGACACCAGAAATCCTCGCCGGACAGAATGCGCGGCAGGTAGAAGTCTTTCTGCTCTTTGCTGCCGTGGCCGATAAGCGCCGGGCCGATCATGCCAACGCCCATGGGAGAGAGTGACGGGGCACCGGCCTTTGAAAATTCGCTGGCGAAAATATAAAGCCGCATCAGGTCCCAGCCGGTGCCACCATATTCCTGTGGCCAGGAGGGAACGAGCCAGCCTTTGCGGTGGAGGATTTTATGCCAGCGCATTGTGATGTCGTAATCGGCATAAACGCTGGTGCTGAGTCTACCCGCGCGCTTGAGGTCTTCATCCAGATTGTCAGTAAGAAATTGCCGGATTTCGCGACGGAAATCGTCGTGGTCTTTGGTAAGGGCGAGGTCCAATGGTCTGCTCCCGAATACTGTTTTCGGGCGCATGGTAGCGCGGCCTTGGTGCTGCGTCTCGCGTTACGCTTTCGGCTGGCCGCGAAGGTCGGGTCAGCCCCCAGTTCATGCGCGCCGTTTAGGGCAGTTAGCCTTTTGTGCGCAGATGGCTACGCCCGCCATCGACACGCATGATCTGTCCGGTGATCCATCCAGCGTCTTCCGACAGCAAAAATGCGGCGAGGGCAGCGGCGTCTGCTGCGGTTCCCAGGCGTGGTATCGGGTGCAGCTTGGCGATGCCCTGAGCCATGGCGTCCGACTGGGTGATGGGGGCAGCCATTGCGGTGTCCATTAGGCTTGGGGCCACCACGTTGACGCGAACATCCGGGGCAAGGTCGGCTGCAAGAGCCCGGCCCAGACCTTCCACCGCTCCTTTGGCTGCCGACACGACGGCATGATTGGTAAACCCCTGATCGACCGCGATAGAGGAGAACAGCACGACAGATCCATTGCCGCGTTTGAGAGCCGGTGCAGCCTGCTGTACGGCGATGGCTGCCGCGATGGCGTTCAGGTGGAAGGCTTTGGCGAAGTCCTCTGCTGAAGCGCGTTGCAGAGGTTTGAGATCGATTGACCCGACGCAAAATGCGAGGCCTGCCAGTCCGTCTTCCGCATCCGCGGTCGCGGCTTCGACAATCCGCGCGATATCGTCCGAATCAGTCACACCTCCGGCTGCCGATCTGACGCCAAGCAGCGTTGCCAGCCCGGTCAGTTTCTCGCCGTCACGGCCTGAGAGGAACACCGGTAATTCGCGGGCTGTCAGCCTGCGGGCCAGCGCTTCACCGACACCGCCGGTGGCGCCAAAGATCAAAAAAGGTTTCGACATGCAGGAAAAAGTCCTTATGTGCTTGCGGGTGGGCGCTTTGAGGTAAATGGTTCCCGCCAAAAGCGTCGCCGCCGACCGGGGATTATCTGGTGAGTTATGTGTGCGACCAGATTCGGCAAGGCCTATGACCCCAGACGATCGACCCCCGCCGGCGCCTGACAACGCTGGGCCACCGCACGACCCGCAATCGGGTCTGGTGACGCGCGACCCAAATTCATCGGCAGCTTTGGCGCAAACAACACCGCAGGAGCGCAAACGAGCGTTCGGTATTCTGTTTTTCTGTTTGCTGTGCCTTGGCATGGGGCAGTCGCTGTTCTTTGCCGTGCTGCCGCCGGTGGCACGTGATTTGGGCCTCTCGGAAGTGCAGGTGGGGTCGATCTTTTCTCTGTCGGCGCTGTTGTGGGTTTTAAGCAGCCCGTTCTGGGGGCGTACAAGTGATGTATGGGGCCGCAAGACGATCATGCTGATCGGGCTTTGTGGCTTCGGCACATCCACCATCGGTTTTGCCGTCTTTATCTGGATGGGCATGCAAGGGATGATCGGCCTCTCCCTGCTGTTCCCGCTGCTGGTGGGGGTGCGCGCCATTTTCGGGGCGTTTGGGTCGGGCACCATGCCGGCGAGCCAGGCATATGTGGCGGACCGCACGACGCGGGCGGAGCGTGCATCGGGTGTTGCCACCATTGGTGCGGCATTCGGCATGGGAACGGTGATCGGCCCGGGCGTTGCCGCAGCGCTGATCGTGTTCGGTTTGCTGGCGCCGTTCTTTGTGGTTGGCACGCTGGCATTCCTCAGCGCTTTGGCGATCTGGCTGTTGCTGCCTGAACGCACGGCGCCGCGCGAGCGCCAGGACAAGAAACACCGGCTGAAGATGCTGGATGCGCGGGTGTGGCCGTTCCTCACCGTCGGCGTTTTGATGGCGATGGGACAGTCCATCGTTGTGCAGGTCTCGGCCTTTTACTTTCAGGATACGCTGAAGCTGAGTGTCGCGGACGTGGCCCAGCTTGTGGGCGTCGGCATGATGGCGATGGCGATGGCGACCCTGTTTGCGCAGCTGGTGCTGATCCAGCGGTTCAACCTGACCGTGCAGACCATGCTGCGCGGCGGCACGGTGGTGATGATCATTGCCTTCCTGTTGATGATCGCCGGGGGCAATTACGCAACGCTGGTGATGGCGCTGGTGGCGGCGGGTCTTGGCTTCGGGCTGTTGCGGCCCGGCCTGACTGCGGCGGCGTCGCTGACTGTCAATCCGGATGAGCAGGGCTCGATTGCCGGTTTCATCGGATCAACGGCGGCGATGGGGCATGTGCTCAACCCGTTTATCGCGATGCCGCTCTACCAGATCATGCCGCAGGCACCCTTCATTCTGGCAGCCGTGCTGATGGTGATCATGGGCATCTTCATCCTGATGCATCCCCTCGTCTCAACCGTGCGGTCCGGCTATGACGAAGAGGATGACCATGATGGCGATGTGGTGCCCAAGGGCTAGGCGCTGTCAGCTGCGCGTGCTCGTTCAGCTTCCCATGCCGTAATGATGCCCTGAATGGCCATGGTGAAGGCGTGAGGCTGGTCGAGCATGACGTGATGGCGGGCTTCGGGGATGCTGAAGACCGGAGTTTCGAGGCCGCCGATTTCGCGATGATAGTCCATGACTTCCTGTCGGCCGTTCCATGAGAGGCCGCCCATAACCACGGCCTTGTGGCAGGGCATATTGACAAAGCGCTCATTGAGGTCATCGCCCAGCACGAGTCCGTAGAAAATTTTCGGGTCGAACTTCCATGTCCAGCCCGTGCCCTCCGCCGTACGGCCCAGGTGGTCCGGTTCCGGGGTTACCTCTCGCAGGCTTTCGCGTGCGATGTGGTCGAAGATGAAGCGGTTGGCGAGCGGCTGGTCCGGTGCAAGGCGGAAGCGGCCAAGGGCTGTTTCATAGTCGGGATAAATGCGCGTCGGGCGGGGCGGCGGATTGTCCTTGAACCATTCCTCATGCTCGCCGGGTGGACGGACGCCGAAATCGACCAGCACGACGCCGCCCAGTTGTGCGCCGTAGGTTGAGGCGGCTACCAGCGAGACGAAACCACCAAAGGAATGGCCGACGATATAGCCGGGGGCCATCTGCGCATCCTGGGTGATGGAGAATATTTCCTTGGCATAGCTCTCGCGGGTGTAGCGGTCGGGCCGCCAGCCCGATTCACCCATACCGCCCAGATCCATCGCAGCGACCTGAAAGCGGTCTGTCAGGTAGGGCGCTATGTGGGCGAACCACTGCGCATGGGCGCCATTGCCGTGCACGAAGACGATACCTGGCTTGGGGGCCTCGCCGAGCTTGGGAGCGCCCCAAAGCAGGTAGTGGATGGGGATGCCGTCCACCATGACGGTGCGGTCTTCATGCGGGGCTGCAAGCGCACGGGTGAACCACAGCGGCGGGTCCTTGATTTCCACCAGCGGTTCTTCAAGCGGGGCGTTTTGCGGCGGGCCTTCCGGCTTGTTCTTGTTTTGCGGGCGTTCTTCGTAGGTCATGGGACGGGAGACTCGCTTGGGATGCACAAAAAGCGGTGGCTGGCGGCAGTCATTCCTGACTGGCCGTCACCTTTAGCCGAAGCCGGGGCCGCATGACCAGCGGGTCATTGCATTACACCGGGCATGTCAGGTTTTCAGGGTTTAGCGGGCGCGGTAGTTGACAGGTGGGCGCGGCCTGCTATTTTCCGCCACCAACTGGCCGGGGATTTGCCCGGCTTTTCCCTTTTTATGTGGTTTGCCGACGTTTTTCGGCCCCAAGTTACAAGCGATCCGTACCGATGAAAGTCCGCAATTCGCTCAAGTCGCTGGCCAAACGCGATAAAAACTGCCGTATCGTGCGCCGTAAAGGTCGCCTTTATGTGATCAACAAGGTCAATCCGCGCTTCAAAGCGCGCCAGGGCTAATGACTGCCGACGCCATGGACAATGATGGCGTCACAACAGTCGTATTTGATCTTGGCGGTGTCCTGATTGATTGGGACCCGCGGCGTATTTTCCAGAATCACTTTGCCACGCGTGGCGTCATGGAAGCCTTCATGACCGACGTGTTCTGGCGCGCCCATCATGCCTGCCATGATACGGACGCGCCGTTCGCGCAGGCGCTTGAGCCATACTGCAAAGAATATCCGCATTTTGCGGACGCATTTGCCGCCATTGCCGATCATTGGCAGCGCGCCCTGATTGGGCCTATCCCCGAGATGGTGGCGCTGCTGGACGAATTGGTAGCCAAGGGCACGCCCTTGTTCGCGCTTAGCAACTGGCCGGCACAAACTTGGCCCCCGGCCCATCCAAGCCCTGACGATTACGACTTCCTATCGCATTTCAGGGATATCGTGGTCTCCGGGCAGGTGGGGCTGCGCAAACCGGACCCGGCGATCTATACGCTGGCGATGCGGCGGTTCGGCCTCAAGCCGGGCGAAGCGATTTTCATTGATGACCTGGCCGTCAATGCGCGGGCGGCAGAACACGCTGGGATGATCGGGCATCAGTTTATTTCCGTGGACCGGTTGCGCGCGACACTGGGTGAAGCAGGCCTGATCTAGGTCGCCGCCTGTTTGCCAGCGCTGGTGGCGCCTCTTGCCGCAACGCCGACCGGGCGTCACGATCAGGTCATAAAACTAATTTCAGTGATGGGGGCTTTGGGCGCTATGGCCGGACAATTCATGATTTACGGGGCGACCGGCTATACCGGAAAGCTCACGGCACGGGCAGCTGCTGAAAAAGGGCTGAAGCCCATTCTGGCGGGTCGCAACGCCGCAAAGCTGCAAGCGATTGCCGAGCCTTTGGGGCTTGAATGGGCTGCCGTTTCGCTTGATCGGCCCGAGGCGCTGGACAAGGCGCTGGAGCGGGTGGATGCGGTCCTGCACATCGCCGGCCCGTTCTCAGCAACGTCAAAGCCGATGCTGGATGCGTGTCTGCGTACCAAGACTCACTACATGGATATTACCGGTGAGATCAGTGTGTTCGAGGCGTGTGCCGCGCGTGACGCGGAAGCGCGGGCGGCAGGCATCATGGTGCTGCCAGGCGTCGGGTTTGACGTGGTGCCGAGTGACTGTCTGGCCGCGCATATGAAGCGGCGGTTGCCCGAGGCACAGCGGCTTGAGATGGGCATTGCGGGACTTTCAAACATCTCTCACGGCACCGCCAAAACCATGGTTGAAATGATTTCCACGGGCACGCAGGTGCGCCGGGGAGGGCGCATCAAGGCGCTTGGTAAGCCGCCGCGCCGGACCATGGATTATGGCCAGGGCGAGCGCGCATCGATCGGTGTTGGCTGGGGAGACATTTCCACGGCCTTCCATTCAACCGGCATTCCCGACATCACGGTCTATTTTGAAGCCTCCAAGGATATGGAGCGGATGGCGTCACTTGGGCCGCTGGGGCGCTGGATCATGGGGACGGCACCGATGCAGCGGTTCTTGAAGCGCATGGTCGACCGGTTGCCGGAAGGCCCGACGGATGCCGAACGTGCTGCTTCACAGGCGATCCTTGTGGGTGAAGCTGTCGATGGGGCTGGCAACATGGTGCGCAGCCGGCTTCAAACACCGGAAGGCTATTCGCTGACGGCGCAGACGGGCCTGGCGATTGTGCAAAAGGCTGTGAACGGTGAAGCCAAGCCCGGCTTCCAGACGCCTTCGAATGCCTATGGTGCTGATTTCATTCTGGAATTTGACGGCGTTAGCCGGGTGGACCTCAACGCATAGGCGTCGTGAATTTGGTGGCCACCTCTCGCCAATGTCGGGAGGTGGCCCGTATACTTGGGTATGAAACAAACGCTGCTCTTTCACCGAGCCTATATGGGCATCGTCGGTCTTATGGCTTTTGCGACACTCCTTTTTGCGAGCGTTGCGACAGTACAGGCTGCTTCCAACACGGTGGATCTCGACCGTCTGTTTGAAAAGCTTGCACAAAGTGAGAGCCCCGAGCAGGCAGCGGTCATTGAAGAGGGTATCTGGCAGGCTTGGGCTCAATCCGGCAGCGCCACAGTTGATCTGGTGATGCTGCGCGGGGTCAAGGCGCTGACACAGCAGGAATACGCGATTTCGCTTGATATGTTTTCCACCGCTATTGAGCTTGCTCCGGACTATGCGGAAGCATGGAACAAGCGGGCGACACTCTATTACGTCATTGATGATTATGACGCGGCGATTGCGGACGTGACGCAGGTGCTGGCACTTGAGCCGCGGCATTGGGCGGCGCTCATGGGGCTGGCGGTGATGTTTGACGATCTGGGCCGCAAGGAACCAGCGCTTGGCGCTTATCGTGCAGCGCTTGAAATTAACCCGCAGCTTGATGACGCGCAGGCTGCCATCAAGCGGCTTAAGGTGGATGTCGAAGGCCGCGGCATCTAGCTCTCACTTGCTATCTTTCATCTGGAAAATGTCATGGGTCGGATAATGGGAACCGCGCTTCTAATTCTTGTGGCGGCGTCTGCGGCGCTTTGGGCGTACACGCTTTGGTTCAAGGCGCGCACTGAAGCTGCCTATCCACCACTTGGGCAGTTTGTGGAGGTTGAAGGCGCACGGCTGCATTATGTGGATGTTGGTGAAGGCGTACCGGTGGTGCTTGTGCATGGGGCCAGCGGCAATATGCGGGACTTCGCCAATTCCATTCTTGATGAGATAGCGTCCGGCCATCGGGTGATTGCGTTTGACCGGCCGGGCCACGGCTGGAGCGAGCGGCCAGATCTTGAGGATGCGCACGACCCCGCCGTGCAGGCACGGCTCATCAATGCTGCCCTGAAGAAGCTCGGCGTTGGTCGCCATGTGCTGCTGGGGCACTCATGGGGTGGTGCTGTAGCCATGGCCTATGCGCTGCAGTTTCCTGATGATCTGCTGGGTGTCATTCCGCTGTCCGGCGCCACTTATCCCTGGCCGGGCGGTGTTGCCTGGTATCATGGTCTCGTGCAGACACCGGTGGTGGGTGATTTTTTTCTTCGTACACTGATGGTGCCTGCCGGGTTGCAACTGAGTGGGCCGGGTGTTGTGGGGAACTTTGCACCCAATACGCCCCCTGAAGGATTTGCGGATGCCATCGGGCTGAACCTGCTGTTTCGGCCTCAGAATTTTCGCAACAACAGTTTAGACGTCAGCAATCTTAAGGATGTGCTGATTGAGCAATCGCAGCGCTACAGCGAAATTTCAGTGCCGACTATCATCATTCATGGCGGTGGTGACAGGTCTGTGGGGTTCACCATTCATTCCGAGCCATTGCATGCGGCAATTTCGGGGTCGGAACTGATCCGCCTACGGGGCACAGGGCACATGCCGCATTATGCGCGGCCTGACATTGTGGTGGATGCGATTGCACGGCTGGCACGCGGCGAGATACCTCATGCGGGGCTCAGGATCGTGCAGCAAGGGCAGGAGTTGGCCGCAAGCCGCTAGATTCAGCCGCTAGTGATTGGCAGCGCTGTCGGCGATGAAGGCCACGCGCAGCATGTTGGTGGCGCCGGGCGTACCAAGCGGGACCCCCGCCATGATGACGATGCGATCGCCGACGCGGGCCATGCCCTGCTGAAAGGCGATGCGCCCGGCACGGTCCACCATGTCATCAAGATCTGCTGCATCGTCGGTCATCACGCAGTTCAGGCCCCAGACCAAAGAGAGGCGGCGGGCGGTCGGTGCGTGTGGCGTCAGTGCCAGCACGGGCACGTTGCTGCGTTCGCGCGCGGCGCGCAGGCCGGTTGAGCCGGATGTTGTGTAGCAGACGATGCATGCGGCTTTGAGGGTTTCTGCAACAGAGCGCGCGGCATTGCTCAGGGCATCGGGGCCTGTCGGCTCGGGTTCAGAGCGCTGGGCATTGATGATCTGTGCGTAGGTGGGGTCACTTTCAACGGTCTCAGCGATGCGGTTCATCACGGCGACGGCTTCGACCGGATGTTTGCCGGCGGCAGACTCCGCAGACAGCATGACGGCATCGGCACCTTCAAAGACGGCGGTGGCAACGTCGGACACTTCGGCGCGCGTGGGCACCGGGTTTTCGATCATGCTTTCAAGCATTTGCGTGGCGACCACCACCGGTTTGCCGGCGCGGCGGGCGGCGCGGGTGATGCGCTTTTGCAGGCCGGGCACGGTTTCAACCGGGCATTCAACGCCCAAATCGCCGCGCGCGACCATCAGTCCGTCAGCCATGTCGAGAATGGCTGCAAGGTCATCGATGGCAGAAGGCTTTTCGATTTTTGCCATGACTGCTGCGCGGCCGCGGGCGATTTTCTTGGCCTCGGCCACATCCTGTGCGTGTTGCACGAAGGAAAGTGCGATCCAGTCCACATCGAGATTGAGTGCGGCTTCAAGGTCCGAGCGGTCCTTGTTCGTCAGGGCCGGGATCGGCAGGCGGGCATCTGGGATGTTGACGCCCTTGCGGGAAGTCAGAGTGCCGCCCGCCATCACAGTGGTGATGAGGCTTGCGTCGGTGACTTCCTCAATACGCAGGCGGATCTTGCCATCGTCCAGCAACAGGTGGTGGCCGGGTTCGGCAACTTCGAAAATTTCCGGGTGCGGCAGCGGCGCGCGCGATGCGGTGCCAGGCTTGGTGTCGCGGTCGAGGGTAAAGCGGCCGCCGTTTTCAAGAACCACACCGTCCGTCATCTCGCCGACACGCAGTTTGGGCCCCTGCAGGTCCACCAGAATGGCAACGGGGCGGCCGGTATTGCGCTCAAGCTCACGGATCATGGCGACGCGGCGGGCGAGCTGCTTGTGGTCCGAATGGCTCATATTGAGGCGGAAGGCATCTGCGCCCGCCTCATACAGCGCCGAGACGGTGGTGTAATCGTCGGACGCAGGCCCGAGCGTTGCCAGAATTCGTACATTGCGGTGGCGCACGGGACTAATTCACACTCTCTTTGAGGGGCAATTTCAGGGAGCCGAGGTCCGGTACGGGACCGGGGCGGCGGGAGGCAGCGTCAAGGCGTACGGTCCAGTCCGGTGACTTTGCGGTGTCGACTTCAAAGAAGCCGGCAGTGTGATGGCCGCGTGGTTCACACTCCTTACGGCCGACAATGGTGAACTCGCCGGGGTCTACACAAAGTGTCGAGAGGCCGGACCAGCCGCCACCAGCGTCAAAATCTATCGCAAAAAGATAATAATATCGTGCCGTCAGGCCACTTTTTATGACGGGTGCACATTGCTGTGCATCCAGATGCCACCAGCCTTCGGAGACCCATGCGTCTTGCTGGTAATATCCCAGCGCAACACCGACGCGGCTGGGTGTGTCGTTGCAGACATCAAGGCCTGCAGTGGCAGGGGACGCCATGGCGAACAGGCTCCCAAGCAATAGACATGACGCCAGCAGGCCGGATCCCAGAAGTGGTTTCATATAAGGGGGTCTATCCTTGTGGCAGCGGCGCATAGTGAATGCCGCAACGTATCACCGCCGAACCCCTGTGTCAGTTGCCGTCGGGGGGCATATGTTTAAGTGGGACCTGTGAATGAAGCGCCGGGTTGCCTATATTTGTCGCCATGTCGCAAACGGTCTCCACCTCTGTGTCCACCGATGACAGTATCGGCTTTCAGCCGTTCGAACTGGTGAACCCGTCGGCGGAGGCTGATCTGGTGGTGCTATGTGATCATGCGTCCAATGCCTTGCCAGCGGAATACGGCACACTGGGGCTGCCGCCTGCTGATCTTGAGCGGCATATCGGCTGGGACATCGGGGCCGCAGAGGTGACGCGGAAGATGGCGGCAGCGCTTGGTGTGCCTGCGGTGCTGTCGTGTTTTTCCCGGTTGCTGATTGATCCCAATCGCGGTGACGACGACCCGACACTGGTGATGAAACTGTCCGACGGGGCAATTATTCCCGGCAACCGGCATGTAGATGCCGCGGAACGCGAGGCGCGGCGGGCGACCTATTGGCAGCCTTATCAGGACGCCGTCGCCGGGGTCATTGATCGCCTGACGGCGGAAGGCCGGGTGCCGGTAATTGTTTCCATTCACAGTTTTACGCCGGTCTGGCGTGGGCATCCACGGCCTTGGCATGCGGGCATCTTGTGGGACAGTGATCCTCGTCTGCCGCATTTGTTGCTGGCGGGCCTGCGTGGCGAGCCGGGGCTGGTGGTGGGCGACAACGAACCTTATTCGGGTAGTCTCAAGGGTGACACGATGTATCGGCACGGGACGTCGCGTGGGCTTGCCAATGCGCTAGTGGAAATCCGTCAGGATTTGATCGACACCCAGCATGGGGCTGAGGAGTGGGCGGGGCGGTTGTCGCGCCTCCTTGAAGAGGCGCTTGTGCAGCATCCGGATCTACGGGTGGTGCAACATTATGGGTCGCATGCGGATGAAAAACCCCTGCCACCCAGCACGATGGAGCAGGGTGCATGAACCGGCCGGCATTTACGCTTGGCGTCGAAGAAGAATATCTGCTGGTGGACCGGCAGACACGTGACCTTGTGTCGGAGCCGCCGGACGACCTGATGGTGCGGTTGTCGGGTGCAATCGGTGCACAGGTGTCGCCGGAGTTTCTCAAGAGCCAGGTGGAAATCGGCACCAGCATATGTGCGACTGCCGCGGATGTGCGCCATGAGTTGAAGCGGTTGCGTGGTGTCGTATGCGAAGTGGCGGACCAGTATGGCTATGCGCCGATTGCCGCCAGTACCCACCCGTTTGCGAAATGGGCTGCGCAGCACCACACGCAAAAAGCGCGCTATGACCAGATCGCCAAAGATCTGGCGGGTACGGTGCGGCGAATGTTGATCTGCGGGATGCATGTTCATTGCGGCATTGAGGACGAAGACCTGCGCATCGATCTGATGAATCAGGTGCGGTACTTCCTGCCGCATATGCTGGCGCTGTCAGCGTCATCTCCCTATTGGCAGGGAGAGGATACGGGCATGGCGTCCTACCGGCTGACGGTATTTGACGGCATGCCGCGCACCGGCATGCCGGATACGTTTGACAGCTGGGCTGAGTATCAGCGCGTTGTGGCACGGCTGGTGGAGATTGGTGCGGTTGAGGACGCCAGTAAACTTTGGTGGGACATCCGTCCCTCAGTGCACTGGCCGACCCTGGAAGTGCGGATTTCGGATGTCTGTACACGGATTGAGGATGCGGTTGCATTGGCAGCGCTATACCAATGCCTGCTGTCTATGCTGTTCACGTTGCGTGAGAAAAATCAGCGCTGGCGTGTTTATCCGCGCATCCTGATTGAGGAAAACCGCTGGCGGGCACAGCGCTATGGCGTGACGCGCGATCTGGCTGATTTCGGCAAGGGCGCCATGGTGCCGGTGGATGACCTGTCTGATGAACTTGTGGGTCTGTTGCATGAAGAAGCCGTGCGGCTTGGCTGTGTGGACGAACTGGCGCATGTGGCGGTGATTGCGCGCCGCGGCACCAGTGCACAGGGGCAGCGGGCGACCTATGATGAGGCGCGTGCCAATGGCGCTGAGCATGAGGCCGCGCTTGTCGAGGTGGTTGACTATCTGATTGATGAAAAATCCAGAGGCGCGGATGCGTAAACAGGGGACGGGATATGGCGAGTAACGAACAGACTGAACTTGAGGCGGCGGCGTTTCGGCGTCTGGTAAAGCATCTGCAGGAACGTACCGACGTTCAGAATATCGACCTGATGAACCTCGCAGGGTTCTGCCGCAATTGCCTGTCGCGCTGGTATGGCGAGGAAGCTGAGGCGATGGGGGTGGATATCTCCAAGGACGAGGCGCGCGAGCGGGTTTACGGGATGCCGTATGATGCGTGGAAAGCGAAGTATCAGACCGAAGCCAGTGATGCGCAGAAGGCGGCTTTTACGAAGGCTGCGGGCGCGGATAAAAAATAGCTGCTGATTGGCTGTTGCGGATCAGTACTTTGGCTGGTTAATGTCCGCGCCCTTCCGGCAGGTGACACCACGTCGCTGCGGGATATTCCGTGACCAGAACCAGTATGAGGAAAACCATGGCGCAGACCGGCGGCGTAGCGCGCGATCAGCTCAAATCCATCGTTGAGCGCATTGAGCGGCTTGAAGAAGAAAAGGCCGCGCTGGCTGCCGACATCCGCGAGGTTTATGCGGAGGCCAAGGGCAACGGGTATGACGTGAAGGCGCTGCGCCGCGTTGTACGCGAACGCAAGCTGGACCGGGCCGAGTTCCAGGAGCAGGAAGCGATTATTGATCTCTACCGGCACGCTCTCGGGCTTGCGGCGGAATAATCCTGCAGGTCGGCTAGCCGCGCACGTCGATACCGAGGTCGCGCACCTTGCGGTAAAGCGTTGAGCGGCCGATGCCCAGACGGCGGGCAACTTCCGACATATGCCCCTCATACTTGTCGATGGCGAGGCGGATCATGTCAGCCTCCATCTCTTCAAGCTTCTTGAGGTTGCCGGTTTCATCCAATGCCGTCAGGTCAGCGGGTAGGCCTTCATATGCAGGCTCTGCCGCATAGGCAGGCTGTGCATTGGAGGCCGGTGCCGCATAGGCGTCAGGCGTTGAACCGCCCAGGACTGCGGGCTGTACGTCCGGCAGGCGCGGTTTGGGCTTTGCCTGAGCGCCGGCAAGGCTTGCGATCTGCGGGAAATCTTCAAAGCACAGCATGTCCGTGTCGCACAGAACGACGGCGCGGAAGACAGCGTTTTCGAGCTGGCGCACATTGCCGGGCCAAGTGAAGGCTTCCAGCAAGGCGCGGGCATCCTGATCCATGCCGCGAATGGATTTGCCTTCCTCGGTCGCGAATCGGGCAATGAAATGATCGGTCAGCGGAACGATGTCCTCGCGGCGCTCACGCAGCGGCGGCACGGCGACGGGGAAGACGTTGAGCCGGTAATAGAGGTCTTCGCGGAAGCCACCATCCTGCACAGCCTGGATGAGGTCGCGATTGGTGGCTGAAATCAGCCGTATATCCACTTTGATCGGCTTTTTGGCACCAACCGGATCGACTTCGCCCTCCTGAAGGGCACGCAGCAGCTTTACCTGCATATCCAGCGGCAATTCGCCGATTTCATCCAGAAACAACGTGCCGCCATGGGCTTCCTGGAATTTGCCGGCGTGTTTGTCCGTGGCGCCGGTGAAGGCACCTTTCTCATGGCCAAAAAGGATTGATTCTACGAGGTTTTCGGGAATCGCACCGCAATTGACGGTGACGAAGGGCCGACCGGAGCGGTCGCTGGAGCCCTGAATGGCGCGGGCTATCATTTCCTTGCCGACGCCGGATTCGCCTTCGATGAGAATCGGAATGTTCGACTGTGCAGCGCGCTCGCCGATTTTACCGACCTTGCGCATGGCAGGGCTCTCGGCAATCAGGTCGTCAAAAGTGAGCTGGCCCGTCGAATGCTTCTTAAGACGGGTAATTTCCTTGCCGAGTGCCTCAAGTTTCAGGGCATTCGCGATTGAGACCTGAAGCCGCTCGGGGCTTGCGGGCTTCACCACAAAATCCCGTGCGCCGGCCTGCATGGCCTTAACAACCGTATCAATGCCGCCGTGGCCGGTGAGCACAATAAAGGGCAGTTCGGGGTGAGTCGGGTGGACGCGCTCCATTACGGCCCAGCCGTCGGTTTCGGGCATGACAAGGTCGAGCACCACGAGGTCGATTTCGTGGCCGCGCGCACCTTCCAGGGCTGAAATGGCCTCATTGCCGCCGCCCGCCGTCATGATGCGATGGCCGTCACGTTCAACAACGGCAGAAATCAGCCGCATTTGCGCCGGATCATCGTCCACAATGAGAATCGTCTTGGCCATACCGGCTCCCCGCCACGCGCTGCCCTAATAGAGGCAAAAATCGTCAAAACTGACCAAACGGGGGCGTCCCACGTGGTAGTGCCGCCTAAATCCTTGGCCTTACATGGCCGGGATGAGGTTGCTGGTCGTGTCCCCGTCTTGGTGAGGCATCATTGACCCAAGCCGGTTAAGGAGGGTTTTAAGGCGAGGGAACAAACCTGTGGACAAAGGTTTATGTCTGTCTCAACCCGGGAAAAGGTGGCCTATGGTTAACAAAATCTTGCCTTTGCCTGGGTGTGGCGTAAACGTGACTCCTGTTGCTCAACCGGCAGTATCTTTGGGAAAATGGTTGCTCGCCAAGGTGGGTTTGTGCGATGAGAGTCTTGGATACGCGGACTAGGTAGTTCCCGGGCGGGTCCCGGCCACCCGTCGTTTTTTCGGGGGGTGCGAATGCAAATTTCGAATGACGGAGAGTGGGATGAACACGCTATCCCGGCTGATTGCGGTGGGGGCATTTTTTGGTCTGGCAGGCTGCGGCCTCGGAGGAACTTTCAGCGTTGAAAGGTTCTTGGACCAGGAAATTTCTGGAGATGATTTCTACTCGTGCCTTGCGGCCGAGTATCAGGATCGTGCGACATCAGAAGTCTATGTAGACTGTGAATGGCGTCACTCGGTTCTTTTCGCTGAAAAGGGTCGCGCGGCACTTGCCGGCGGTCCGGTAGAGCCGTTTGATCCGGCCAATCTTCCTTGGGGCCGTAAGGTCCTCGATTCCGAGCTTGAAGAGCTGCAGACAGCACGTACGCGTCTGCTTGCTGCTCTCGACAACGGCGGTCGTGATGACCGTGGTTGCGCTTGCGCCAAGGCACAGCGGTACTATGACGGTTGGGCCGAGCAGGCATCAGACAACGAGCTTGGTGTTGATGGTGCATTCTTCGGTGGTCGCGGCGGTCCGGTTCAGCCGGAACGTGTTGCTTCCGAAAAGGTCGCTTTCTACGAAGCCCTTACCGAATGTGAAGCAGCTGCAGCAGATCAGGACTTCGTGATCTACTTCGGCTTCGACAAGTTCAACCTCACGTCGGCTGCCATGGCAGTGATCGACGAAGTGGCGAGCTTCACCAAAGAGTTCAACAACCCGACTGTGAACGTTGTGGGCCACACCGATACCTCTGGTTCGGTCGCTTACAACCAGGGTCTCTCACAGCGTCGTTCTAATGCTGTCGGCAATGCGCTGGCTGCACAGGGCGTCACCGTCGGCACCGTTGGTGCCCGCGGCGAGAGCGAGCCTGCTGTTCCGACAGGTGACGGTGTGCGTGAGCCTCTTAACCGCCGTGCGGTTATCGAGGTCCGCTAATCGCGGCTCTTAAAGGTGGCGGCCTACGCCACGACAAAGAATAAGAAGGGCCCGGCTTTATCGCCGGGCCCTTTTTTTATGTGCGATTTGCCTTACTGCAGACGTGCAATGGCGATACCGCGGCACTAATTGCCAAAAGCAATTTGATTGCCGATGCATAAACGCCAATATCCAGCCACACAGGGTTGGTATGGTCCAAGTTCCCTCGTATGGATTTTCCGCCGTGGCGAAACTTTCAGACCCACGGCCTATTAAGTGAGTGCCCCCAAATGTCTTCCGGCTCCTCCAATACGGCTTCCCAGTCCCACCATGCTGCATCGAGTGACCTGCCTGCATGGGATCTGAGTGATCTTTATCCAGCGGATGCCCGCGATGGAGATGGCGGGTTTGCCGGACGTGCGGCGGCGCTGGAGGATATTGAGAAGGCGCATACGCAGGCACAGGCCTTTACGCAAAAATACGCAGGCAAGATTGAGCTGATCCTTGATGCGGATGGCGGCGGCAACGCGCTGGCTGCGGCGATGGCTGACTACGAGGCGCTGGATGAGCGCATGGGGCGCATCGGTTCATTTGCCGGGCTGATTTATGCGACCGACACCACCAATCCCGCCCATGCAAAGTTCTATGGCGATGTTCAGGAGAAACTGACTGCGATCGGCAGTGACATCCTGTTCTTCACGCTCGACCTCAACCGCATTGAAGAAGATGCGCTTGTCGCGGCCTACGAAACCAGTGCAAATCTCGCGCGCTATCGGCCATGGCTTGATGCAGCGCGCGCATGGCGGCCTTATCAGTTGTCGGATGATCTTGAGAAGTTGCTGCTGGAAAAGCGGGTGACGGGTGCCTCAGCCTGGAACAGGCTGTTTGACGAGACGATGGCCGGCCTGCGCTTTGATGTGGATGGAGAGAAGCTGGCGATTGAGCCGGCGCTCAACTTCCTGACCGATTCTGATCCTGCCGCCCGCGAAAAAGGCGCCGCGGCGCTGGCTGAAACCTTCAAAGCCAATATCAGTACCTTCACGCTCATCACCAATACGCTGACCAAGGATAAGGCGACGGAAGATCGCTGGCGCGGTTACACGGATGTGGCGCAGGCACGGCATCTGTCGAATCAGGTCGAGCCTGAAGTGGTGGATGCTCTGGCGAAGGCGGTCGAATCATCCTTCGAATCAGTCTCGCATCGCTATTACGCGCTGAAGGCGCGGATGGTCGGTGTCGACAAACTCAATTATTGGGACCGCAACGCGCCGCTTCCGGATGCGGACGGCCGACGCATCAAATGGGATGATGCGCGTGACACCGTGCTCAACGCCTATGGCGGGTTTGCGCCGGATCTCGCCGAGATTGCCGGCAGGTTTTTTGGAACCGGCTGGATTGATGCGCAAATCCGACCTGGCAAGGCGCCGGGCGCTTTTGCGCATCCAACAGTGCCCAGCGCGCACCCCTATGTACTGCTCAATTATCAGGGCCGGTTGCGGGATGTGATGACGCTGGCGCATGAGCTTGGCCACGGGGTGCATCAGGTGCTGGCGGCCCCGCAGGGGCAGCTTTTGTCGCAGACGCCGCTGACGCTGGCTGAGACTGCATCGGTCTTCGGTGAAATGCTGACCTTCCGTGCGCTGCTTGCCGATGCGCCAGACGCGACGGCGCGCCGGGCGATGCTGGCCTCAAAAATTGAGGACATGATCAATACGGTGGTGCGTCAGACGGCGTTTTATATGTTTGAGCGCGAAGTGCATCTCAGCCGCCGCGACGGTGAGCTGACGTCGGATGATATCGGGCGCATCTGGATGGGTGTGCAGGAGCGCAGCCTCGGGCCCGCAATCCGGCTCAATGAAGGCTATGAGACTTACTGGTGCTACATCCCGCATTTCATCCATTCGCCGTTTTACGTTTACGCCTATGCGTTCGGTGATTGCCTGGTGAACTCGCTCTACCGGGTTTATGAGGGTGGCCATCCCAATTTTGCCGAGGCCTATCTTGATATGCTGCGGGCGGGTGGCACCAAGCGCCATGCTGAATTGCTGGCACCGTTCGGGCTTGATGCACGCGATCCCGGCTTCTGGGCTGGCGGGCTTGCGGTTATTGAAGGCCTGATCGACGAGTTGGAAGGTCTGGTGATCTGAGCCATGGATGATACTCCGGATACGGAACTCAACAGCCTGACCGGCCGCGCCAAGCGGTATGCACGGGTTAGCGGTGGCGTCGGCGGTATTGCGGCCCGCATGGCGGGTGCGCGGCTGTTTGGTGTCGAGCTGGACGACAAGGCCATGGCTGCCGAACTGCGCGAAGCGCTGGGTGGCATGAAAGGTCCGATCATGAAGGTGGCGCAGATGCTGGCCACTATTCCCGAAGCCCTGCCTGAGGAATATGCGCTGGAGCTGGCTCAGCTGCAGGCCAATGCGCCGCCGATGGGCTGGCCGTTCGTCAAGCGGCGCATGTCGTCCGAGCTTGGGGCGGGCTGGCGCAAGAAGTTCGGCTCGTTTGAGCGCGAAGCGGCAGCGGCGGCATCGCTCGGGCAAGTGCACCGGGGGACGACGCTGGAAGACGAGGCGATTGCCTGCAAGCTGCAATATCCCGATATGCAGTCAGCGGTTGAGGCGGATCTCACGCAGCTTGAGGTGGTGTTTGCTATTCAGCGCCGCGTGAATGGTGTGATCGACACCCGCCAGATGGCGAAGGAGATCGGCGCGCGGTTGCGTGAGGAACTCGATTACAAGATGGAAGCCGGCCATATGCGGCTTTACCAGCAGATGATGGCGGATGATGACACGATCCGGGTGCCTGAGGTTGTTGAGGATCTTTCTACCAAGCGCCTGCTGTGCATGACGTGGCTAGATGGTGCGCCGCTGCTGGAGTCGCGTGAAGCACCGCTTGAGACGCGCAACGAGATTGCGTCCGCCATGTTTCGGGCTTGGTGGCATCCGTTCAGCCATTTCGGGGTGATCCATGGCGACCCGCATCTGGGCAATTACTCGGTGCGCGCAGACAATGGCATCAACCTCATGGACTATGGGTGCATCCGCAAATTTCCACCGACCTTCGTCGCCGGTGTCGTTGAGCTCTATCGCGGGCTTCAGACGGATGATCGCGACCGGGTGGTTGCCGCCTATGAAAGCTGGGGCTTTCAGAATCTCAATAATGACCTGATCGACGTGCTCAACATCTGGGCGGGGTTCATCTACGGCCCGCTGCTGGATGATCGGGTGAGGACCATTGCGGATGGGGTTTCAGCCGGCAAATACGGCCGCGAGGAAGCAACCAGGGTGCATGCCGCGTTGAAGAAGCATGGGCCTGTGACGCCGCCGCGCGAATTTGTGTTCATGGATCGCGCGGCCATTGGCCTTGGTGGTGTCTTCCTGCATCTGGCCGCCGAGCTCAATTTCCATGACCTGTTCAACGCGGAAATTGATGCGTTTGACCGGGATGTGCTGGCCAAACGGCAAGCGGATGCGCTATCCGCCAATGGGCTGGAGATGCCTGCCGACGCCTGACCCCCCAAATTTAGCGACCAACAAAGCCGAGCCCCGATGATCGATACTCCGCCGCTACCAAATGAGCCGGGCGTGCCCGATGACTTTTCCGTCGCCACATGGCGCGGCGGGTTTGGGAATCAGGTCGGGCCGATCTATCAGCGGTTCAGTGATGACGGCAGCTGGGCGCGTGGCTTTCTGGTCGGCGAACGGCATACCAACGGCCTCAAGACCTGCCACGGGGGGATGTTGATGGCATTTGCTGATATGGCATACGGGTCCGCGATTACCTACGAGCTGCACAGGTTCTGGGTGACTGTGCGGCTGGTTACGGATTTCGTGTCCGGGGCCAATATTGGTGAATTTATTCAGGGGAATGCCGTCATTACCGGCTCCGAATCAGGGTTCGTGACGGTGCGTGGGCATATTTGGACCGGCAGCAATGACCCTTACGGACCCGACAGCCGTACGATCATGACCGGCACAGGTGTGTTCAAGCCTTTGGGTGAACGGCCAGGTGTTTCACCGCTCAAATCCTTGAAAGACGCGTGACGGCATTGCTTGCCCCGACGGCTTTTCCCCGCCTATAGTCCGCCTCAACTTGTTGGAATTCCAAGGGAGACAGGCGCATGGCCGACGCCAAGAATGAAGCATTTGACACGGATGCATGGGGCAAAGAGATGGCACCTGAGGGGCATCTGGGCACTTGGGACGGGTTTGTGACCCTTTCCAAATGGGCCGCGATAGCCGTCATTGGCATTCTCGTGTTCATGGCGGTGTTTTTGCTCTAGCAGACGTGATTTTTGCCGGTACGGCTTGTGGTCGTATGCCGGTATGACGCTGCATCCCGACGACCATCACGACATCTAGGCTCAATAAAAAGCAGGGCCCAGCTACTCAGGGCGGAGATATAATGAAGTTAGCTATCCCAAAGGAGCGGCGCGACAACGAAACGCGCGTCGCCGCTTCGCCGGAGACGGTCAAAAAACTCACAGCACTTGGTTTCAGCGTAACCGTTGAAACAGGCGCAGGCCTCGCCTCGTCAGTGTCCGATGCTCAGTATCAAGAAGCCGGTGCGACCATTGCGCCAGATGCGGGTGCAGCACTCGGCGACGCTGATGTTGTTTTCAAGGTGCGCGGTCCGGATGCGGATGAAGTGTCCAAAATGAAGCGTGGCGCCGTTCTGGCTGCCATGCTGAACCCGATGCAGAACAAGGAAGCGATGGCGGGGCTGGCGGCTGCCGGCATCACATCGTTTGCAATGGAACTGATGCCGCGCATTACGCGTGCACAGTCCATGGACGTGCTGTCGTCGCAGTCCAACCTTGCGGGCTACAAGGCGGTGATTGACGCCGCTGAACTCTTTACCCGCGCTTTCCCGATGATGATGACAGCTGCAGGCACCGTTGCCCCAGCGCGCGTCTTCGTGATGGGCACGGGTGTTGCCGGTCTGCAGGCGATTGCAACCGCCAAGCGGCTTGGTGCCATTGTGTCGGCCACCGACGTGCGTGCGGCTGCTGCTGAGCAGGTGGAAAGCCTTGGCGGCAAGTTCGTGATGGTGCCGCCGGATGAAGGTGACACCGGCGAAACCGCTGGCGGTTATGCCAAGGAAATGAGCGACGATTACAAGGCACGTCAGGCCAAGCTGGTGGCTGAGACCATCGCCAAGCAGGACATTGTCATTACAACGGCACTTATTCCCGGCCGTCCGGCACCGGTGCTGGTGACCGAAGATATGGTCAAGAGCATGAAGCCGGGCTCCATCATTGTTGATCTTGCTGTGGAAGCAGGGGGCAACTGTCCGCTTTCAAGGCCGGGCGAGATTGTCGAGGCCCACGGCGTCAAGATCATGGGGCACCGCAATGTACCGGGCCGTGTGGCTGTGGATGCATCCACGCTTTATTCAAAGAACCTGCTGAACTTCATTACGCCGCTCGTCGACAAAGAAACGGGCGCGCTCAAAATTGACTGGGAAGATGAAATCATCACCGGCACGCTCATCTCGAAAGATGGGCAGGTGGTGCATCCGTCCCTCAAAGGAGGAGCTGCCTGATGGAAGCTGCCATTGATCCTTTCATTTTCCGGCTGGCGATTTTCGTGCTTGCGATCTTCGTCGGCTACTACGTGGTGTGGAGCGTGACGCCCGCACTGCATACGCCGCTGATGGCGGTCACCAATGCGGTGTCGTCGGTGATTATCGTCGGTGCGCTGATTGCCGTGACCGTCGATCTGGCGGCCAGTGACACAGTGGGTTACTCGCGCTGGCTTGGTGTTGGCGGCGTGTTGCTTGCCAGCGTCAATATCTTCGGCGGGTTCCTCGTCACCCAGCGCATGCTGGCCATGTACAAGAAAAAAGAACGCAAATAGGGGGCTGCTCATATGTCTGCCAATTTCGCAGCACTCGCCTATCTGGTTTCAGGCGTGCTTTTCATTATGGCGCTTCGTGGGCTTTCCAGCCCTGAAACGTCCCGTCAGGGCAATATGTACGGCATGGTCGGCATGGCGATTGCCATTGCCACGACCCTGATCCGTCAAGACATTTCCAGCAGTGAAGTGTGGATGTTCATCATCGGCGGCATGGTCGTTGGTGGTGGTCTTGGTGCCATCATTGCCAATCGCATTGCGATGACCGCGATGCCGCAGCTTGTGGCAGCGTTTCACTCGCTCGTTGGTCTTGCCGCGGTGTTGGTGGCATGGGCCGCCTACATGTCGCCTGAGGCTTTCGGCATCGGTACAGCGGGTAACATCAAGGTGGGTAGCCTCATCGAGATGGGGCTTGGCGTTGCCATTGGTGCGATAACGTTCTCAGGCTCGATCATTGCCTTTGCCAAGCTGCAGGGGACAATGTCGGGCGCACCGATCATTCTGCCGGCGCGTCACCTGATCAATATCGTTCTGGCGGTGGCCATTGTCGGTGGTGTGATCTTCCTGTGCCTTGATCCGGCCAACCAGACGGTTGAAGCCTTCCTGGCCATCACGGTCTTGTCCTTCATCATCGGGTTCTTGCTGATCATCCCGATTGGTGGCGCGGACATGCCTGTGGTTGTGTCGATGCTCAACTCATATTCGGGCTGGGCAGCGGCGGCACTGGGCTTCACGCTGGAAAATACGGCGCTGATCATCACCGGTGCGCTGGTGGGCTCTTCGGGTGCCATTCTCTCCTACATCATGTGTAAAGGCATGAACCGCTCTTTCATCTCGGTGATCCTGGGTGGATTTGGCGGCGAGACGGCAGCAGCCGGCGGTGCCGTCGAGACCCGTCCTGTGAAGCAGGGCTCTGCAGATGATGCGGCCTTCATCCTGAAGAATGCGGGTTCTGTTATCATCGTGCCGGGGTACGGCATGGCGGTGGCGCAGGCACAGCATGCGCTGCGTGAAATGGCCGATGTGCTCAAGGCTGAAGGGGTGGATGTGAAATATGCCATTCACCCGGTGGCAGGCCGTATGCCGGGCCACATGAATGTGCTGCTGGCCGAGGCCAATGTGCCCTACGACGAAGTGTTCGAGCTTGAGGACATCAACTCCGAGTTCGCACAGGCCGACGTGGCTTTCGTCATTGGCGCCAATGACGTGACCAACCCCTCCGCCAAGACGGACCCCACAAGCCCGATTTTCGGCATGCCGATTCTGGATGTGGAGAAAGCGGCAACCGTGCTGTTCATCAAGCGTGGCATGGGCTCCGGCTATGCGGGCGTTGAGAACGAGCTGTTCTTCCGCGACAACACAATGATGCTGTTCTCTGACGCCAAGAAGATGGTGGAAGAGATCGTGAAGGGTATGAAGTAGCTCTTCACTCAGCACTGAGACTGCAAAAGGCCGGAGCAAATGCTCCGGCCTTTTTCGTGTGTGCATTTCGGTATGTGCGTCAGGCAAACAAAAACGCCCCCGGCGGAACCGGAGGCGTTTTCAAATCAATCATGCGCTGAAGGCTAGCGCTTGGCCTTGCGTGCCTTCTTGGGCAGAAGACCTTCACGCTGGGCGCGCTTACGGGCCAGCTTGCGAGCGCGGCGAACGGCTTCAGCCTTTTCGCGGGCGCGCTTTTCAGACGGCTTCTCGTAGTAGTTCCGCAGCTTCATCTCACGGAAGACGCCTTCACGCTGAAGCTTTTTCTTCAAAGCCCGCAGGGCTTGGTCGACATTGTTGTCGCGAACCAGAACTTGCACGCAATCAGCTCCCTTCGAGCTATCAAGATGCCCCAGCGCACCCGTATGGGGCGCAAATGGGCTAAACATCGTTGTGGATTTGACGGGGGACCGGGGCGGAGGAGACGCGCCACCAACCATGAGGTGGGGCGCAAAAACCTGCACCGGAAATGCCGCCAAGCATTCCAGAGGGCCGGTAAGTAGCAAAAACAACCGGGAATGTCCACCATCTCAGGTGCAACGCGCGGGCTTTTCTGACAAGGCGGACCGGTCCATATAGGTGGTATGGCCATACTCAAAATCGCCCGCATGGGGCATCCCGTCCTTGTTTCGCCCGCGCAGCCTGTTACGGACCCAAAAGCCCCGGAAATCCGCCAATTGGTCGCTGATATGGTGGAGACCATGATTGATGCCAACGGGGCGGGTCTGGCGGCACCGCAGGTGCATGTACCGCTGCAGGTGGTGATTTTTCAGGCGCCGCCCGAGCGGGTGCCCGAAGGCACGGAGGGTCAGGAGGCGTTTGACCACACAGCGGCCCTGACTGTGCTGATAAACCCCAGAATCGAGATTTTGACTGAGGAGCGGGCTTTGGGCTGGGAGGGCTGCCTCTCCGTACCGGGTCTGCGTGGACTTGTGCCGCGGCCCACCCATATACGGTATACAGGTGTCGACCATGAGGGTGCCGCCGTGACGCGTGAGGCGCGAGGCTTTCATGCGCGGGTCGTCTGCCATGAGTGCGACCATCTGGCGGGTATTCTTTATCCCCAGCGCATGGATGATCTGAGCGATCTGATTTTCGAGACCGAAGCACGGCATTGGCCGGGTACCCAGCCCTCAGCGGCACGTCATGGCGCTGAGAGTGATGAAAATGCGAAGGCCGAGACAACCGGCGCTTAAAGAACGAGTGACCTGGGAAAACCGGGCAGGTGAGGACCAGGATGGCGAAAACAGCGACGACCAAGGGGCCTGCGCGCAAAGCAAAGGTTGCCCAAAAATCATCAAGCCGCCGGC
>Ga0307929_1000431_pt1 | contig 41253 bp, 49 predicted proteins | sample AceLakmetage1330_FD_203160 | JGI IMG/M metagenome (GOLD analysis project Ga0307929, IMG submission 203160) | Saline water microbial communities from Ace Lake, Antarctica - #1330 | ecosystem: Environmental > Aquatic > Non-marine Saline and Alkaline > Saline | place: Antarctica: Ace Lake... | reverse complement strand
TTCTTTATAATATTCTGCAAAACTTTGTGAAGAGAGATTAGAGTATCTTAATAACGGTGTGGGCTTTATTGAATTATTTTGTTTTTCAATTATCTTAAGAATATCTTTAATTACTTCCAATCTTTCTCTTTTTTTTACCATTTTATTAATTTTGCAACTTTATGTAATATGTATGCAAATATTCCTATCGAAATTATGTTAAATAAAATTCCTAATTCCATCGGAATAAATAGTTTTGCACCTAGAAAACTTAAATTCACTATCCAAAATAAAGATAAAAGAACATAAATTATGATTAGCTTAGAAAACTTTTTAGATTTTGAATGAGTTTTTAATGCCATTATTAAAGAAAAAATTAATAGTGCTGCTTGTAATATTATAAGTATTAATGGTGACCTAGTTAGTAAAATAATTAATGCTATCATTATTGAAATTAAATGTAATAATAAGTTTATTTCTTTTTTTTTGAATTTTTTCCATATTACACTTAATGTTAAAAAAATAATTGCCATTGTACTAAGATAACTTGTTAAAACTAAGAATAATGGTTGTATTATATGTCTTGGTATGAAAATTCCTTTAGTAAACATTGAAACATTAAATAAAACAAATAAAAATCTAAATGCATAAGCTAATGAAAAAAATAAGAAAGTATTTCTAAAATATTTTATGCCTTGATGTTTAGTTAAACTGAATATTTCCTGAGTTCTTAAATAAATTAATAGTGCTAGAATAAAAATTACTAAAGAGAATATTGTTTCCATTCCTAAAAAATACATATTGATAAAGTGTGGTGGCATTGTTATCTTCTTATTTCTATTTATTTTTATTTTATTTAAAGGTTTATAAAATAAATGGACTTAAAGTGTACATTTTTCCTTCTTTAGTTTTATAAATGAATTTTAATTTAGGTTTATTGTGAAATCATTAATTCAAATTAAAAATGTAGGTAAAAGCTACAAAATGGGAAAAGCAGGAATGCTTGATGTTTTAAAAGGAATTAATTTGGACATTTCACCAGGAGAATTTTTAACAATAATTGGACCTAGTGGTTCAGGAAAAAGTACTATGATGAATATTGTTGGAGCATTAGATATTCCATCTTCAGGTGAAGTTCTAATTATGAATAAAAATATTGCAAAAATGTCGGAATCTTCTCTTGCTGTTTTAAGAGGAAAAACAATTGGTTTTATTTTTCAACAGTTTAATTTAGTTCCAACTTTATCTGCTTTAGAAAATGTTATGCTTCCAATGGAATTTATAGATGTTCCTACTAATGTTGCAAAAAAAAGAGCAACAGAACTTCTTGAAATGTTAGGTTTAGGTGATAGAGTTGATCATAAACCTAATGAACTCTCTGGAGGGCAACAACAAAGAGTTGCGATTGCAAGAGCTTTGTCAAACGACCCACCAATTATACTTGCTGATGAACCCACCGGAAATTTGGATAGTAAAACAGGTATTTTTGTTATGGATTTTTTAAGAAAATTAAATACGAAACAAGGAAAAACTATTATTTTAATCACTCATGATACTTCTTTAATTAAATACGCTCATCGAGTAATACATTTAAAAGACGGGGTTGTGGTTAAGGATGTTTTTTCTAATCATAAAAAGGAGGATAAAAAATGAAACTTATAAAAAAAACAATTATTTTATTAATGGTGGTGCTATGCTTATCTTTTAATGTTTTTGCAGATACATATGAAGATAATTATTCAGTAATAACTTATAATAATGCTTTTTCAGAAGCAAACCTTCAAGTTGTTCAATTAAGGTATGAACCTTACCCTGCAAATCCGGGTGATTATGTTACTGTTTGGATTAAAGCAGAAAATATTGGAAATACTTTTACAAAGGATGCTGTTTTTAAATTAATTCCAGAATATCCTTTTTCATTAGATTCTAGTCAAGACGCGATTAAATCGTTTGGTAATCTTAATACCGAACCTGTTGTTTTGGAATATAAACTTAAAGTTGATGAAAATGCTGTTGATGGAATTAACGAAATTAAAATTGCTTTTTTAGAAGATGGACAAGAAGATAATTGGGGTTATAAAACATTTGATATTGAAGTAGATAATTCTCAAACTGATTTTGATTTGGTAATTCAAGAAATAAGTGGCAATGAACTTTCTATTGCAATTGCTAATACTGGAAAAAACGTTGCATATTCAACAATTGTAAGAATTCCTAATCAAGAAAACTTTAATGTTATTGGAACCGATGGTCAAATGGTTGGTAATTTAGAAGATGGCGATTATACTCTTGTAGGATTTGAAGTGAATAATAATAATCGTAATAGTTTGTTAAATGTTCAAATAGATTATACTGATGAAATTGGAGAAAGAAGAAGTGTTGTTAAGGAAGTTAAGTATCCTTTAACTTTAACTTCATCTTCTGAATTAAATTTAATTAATGGTAGGCCTACAAAACAACAACAGGAAACTTCTTTACTTCAAAAATGGTGGTTTTGGTTATTAATTGTTTTTGTTGCTTTTTTAACTTATAGAATCTATAAGCGTTATAAAATTTTTAGATCTAAAAGAGGGAAATAAAGCAAAATGAGATTAAGGAAAATTTTACAGCTGGCTTGGAATATATTAATTCATAGTAAACTACGAAGTTGGCTTACTATAATTGGTATAGTCATTGGAATTGCAGCTGTAGTTTCAATAGTATCAATTAGTCAAGGTGCTCAAAATAGTCTTGCAAATCAATTCGATGATTTAGGTGCTGATATTATTACTATTACTCCTGGTTATTCAAAGGCTACTGGTTTTATGGGCCCGGTGCGAGGAGGAGGTGGTGCGTCGGAATCATCTGTTGATCAAGAAGATTTGACTGATAAAGATACGCTTGCTTTGAAAAGTCTTACAAATATAAAATATGTTATGGGCAAAGTGTCTGGTACTGCCGAAGTTAAATACTTGGGTGAGTCAGGAGATGTTACAGTAACTGGAGTTGATACTGATGTTTGGAAAGACATGATTACTGATGAATTGGAATCAGGCAGATATTTAACTAAGGGTGATATTTATTCAGTAATTATAGGTTATAAAAGAGCACATTCTTTTTTCGATAATGAAGTTCAAATAAATCGACAAATTTCAATTGAAGGAAAAATATTCAAAGTAGTGGGAATTTTTGAGCAAGGGGAAGATGATAATGCAATTATTATTCCTATTAAAGCGGCAATTGATGTTTTAGATGATGTAGAGGATGGTGAATTTAATTCTATTTCAATAAAGGTCGATAATGAAGAACTGGTAAATGAAACATTAAATGATGTAGAAAAAAAATTAATGTTGTCACGAGGTATATTGAGAGAAGATGAAAAAGATTTTACAGTTTCATCTGTTTTAGAACTTCAAACAACTATAACTCAAACACTAAATACTATGTCCATTTTTCTTGGGTCTATTGCTGCAATCTCTTTACTTGTTGGAGCAGTGGGAATTTCAAATACTATGTTTACTTCAGTATTAGAAAAAACAAAAGAAATTGGAATTATGAAAGCAATTGGTTCGAAAAATAAAGATATTCTTTTGATATTTTTATTCAATTCAGGTATGATTGGTTTTGTTGGTGGATTGGGCGGAGTAATTCTTGGTTCAATTGCTTCAGGTTACATTGGATTGTTAACTTCTAGTAGTTCCTCTGGAGGAATATCGAGAATGTTTGGAACAACTTCATTATCTTTTGAACTTTTGTTATTTGCATTTTTATTTTCAATAGTAATTGGTATGATTGCAGGAGTAATTCCAGCATATCGTGCTTCAAGATTAAAACCTGTTGACGCATTAAGGTACGAATAATGGACTTATAATGTACATTTTTGCTTCTTTGGTTTTATAAACCTTTGAAGTTTAATAAAATAAAACAGAAATCATAGGATTTTTGATTATTACAATTTGAAGTTGTAATGAGACACGCGGAGGTGTGAGAAATGAAAAAAGGATTAATGGCAATTGTTGCATTACTCGTTTTGAGTGTTGTTGCAATTGGTGCGTATGCAATGCCCTTAAACGCAAGAGGCAATGAAGAAATAAAAGAAGCAATTGAAACTGGCGATTATGATGCTTATTTAAATGCATTTAATTATCGACAGCCGTTGAGTGAAGACGATTTTGATGGAATTCATCAAAGACATCAATTAAGAAATTCTCATAAAGAAGAAATGGATCTTGCAATAGAACAAGGTTACGATGCATGGATAGAAGTTGTTGAAGATATGGATCATACGCCCCCAATGTATGAAATGGTTTCCGAAGAAAACTTCGACATTTTTGTAGATTTGCATGAAGCAAGAGAAAGTGGTGACTGGGAAACAGCAAGAACTCTTTCTGAAGAACTGGGTTTTGAACCTGGAAGAATGGGAAGAGGGCATAGAGGAATGCAAATGAATAATTAATTTTTTTTAATTCGACATTAGTCGTGCCAGAAGACTTTCTTCTGGATATTTTTATTCTTCCTCTTGATAATGTTCGCAAATATCTTTTTCAAATTTTTCGTGTTTGGTTAAATCTTTTTTATCTTTTAATTTATCACAATCTATTATTACTTCTTCTTTTATTTTTCTACACCAATCTCCATCAACAAGTTCAAAATCAGGATCTTTTCCACCAACAATTTCCATTGTTTTGTGTTTTTCAGATTTTAACCATGCCATGCTTAAGTAAAGTTAATGTAGTATTTAATTTTTATGTTTATGTATTAAATATTTTATAAAATAATTATAAATATAATTGTAAGAATTAATATAATGTCTAAAAATATTTCAACATAAGATTCGTTATTATATATGTTTAATATTTTGATTTTGACTGTTTTTCCAGTATGGATGTTATCTAGTAATAAATGTGAATAATATCCTATTGTAGTAATTAAAGCAATTTTCCAATTAATAAATGAAAGTATGAGGATAATTAAACTAACAATTAATGCTCCTTTTTTATAATGTATAAAACTTCTTTGATTGTATTTGTGAAACTTTTCTGACATGTTCCATGTTTTAATTAATGAAAATTTATCTTTTTTAGAATGGATAATATGTTTTATATAATGGTCTATGTCAATTACAACTCCAATTACTCCACAAAAAATTACTAATTCTATGGAAATTAAATTAATCTTGTTTAAAATTAATGCGATAAAGAATGGAAATAAAAAGTGTGTATGTGGATTCATATATTTAGATCTGAATTTTTAGTTTATTAATTTTATCATTTGAAAATTCTTAATTAATATACTCCTCTTGATATGTGTCCTTTAGTAAAACCTTTGCTTATTTTTTTGATGTTGATTTTTTCACCATCTAAAATTTTATCATAAATGTCTAACCATTTTGTAACTCTTTTATCTAAATCAAAGTAAAATTGATTTATTCCTTCTTTTTTCAAATTTATAATTGAATCTAATAATGCAATTTGTTTTGAATTAAAAACTTTCCAATAATCTTTTTCTTTAATAACTTTATATTCATATTGTTCATATTTTAGTGAAGATGGGAGAGGATTTTTAGTTGTCATAACAGTAATATTTCCTTGAACTAATACTAAGAAGTCTTTATTTTTAAAACTAGTTAATTCTTGGAAGTTTAATTCTGGGCTAATGATTCCTTTACCAAAAAATTCTAAATCGTAGTCATTAAATAAATTCATTCCGTAATTACAAATTGAATTAAATTTATCTTTAAATCCGAATGAATTAACAATTACTCCTTTGGGATTTATTTTGTTAACTTTTTCTACATATTTTTCAATTTCTTCATCACTAATTATTGTTGGTAAAACTAAATAAAAATCTTTTTTACATCTTTTTTTTGCTTCCATTACGTTTTCACTATCAATATTATAAAAAATTGCTTTAACTCTATCAAATTGGTTTGCTTCTTCAATACTTTTTAAATTGTAAACTTTAACATAAAAACCTTCTTTAGAATTTTTTGGTTCTATTTTTGGTAAAGTAAATTCAACATATTTTCTTTCAATAACAATTGGTTTTTTATTGTTAATATAGTTGTAAGGTTCATAATATATTTCATCAAAAATAATGTTTTGTTTGGATGTTTTATTTTCTTCTTTTGAAAAAAATCCTTCTGTTAATTCTCGTTTAAATGCTGTTTTTATATATTCATAATCATTTTGAGTTATTTCATTGCCATCTAATGCTTTTCTATAAACTAATGCAACTTTTTTTAGATATTCTTTGCTTCTTAATCTTCCTTCAATTTTTAATGAAACTGCACTTATTTCATTTATTTTTTTAAGTAAAGAAAGATCTTTCATACTCATCAAATATTCATCATTATATTCTTTTCTGCAAGGTTGGGCACAAAATCCTCTGTTTCCACTTCTTCCGCCAATAAATGAAGACATTAAACATAATCCTGAAACGCAAAAACATAATGCTCCTTGAACAAATATTTCTACAGGCATAATCTTGCTAATTTCGTTTATTTCTTCTTTGGATAATTCTCTTGGTAAAATTACTCTGTCAACGTATTTTAAGTTTTTTAAATTTTGAACACGAGCTTGAGTTGATAAATGGACATTTAAACCAGGGAAATTATCTTTAATAATTTTTGCAAAAGAAATGTGTTGAATAATTATTGCATCTGCATTTGCTAAGTAAATTTCATTAACTGCTTCAAAGAATTCTTTGATTTCTTGATTTTTAACTAAAGTATTCATGGTAACGTAAACTTTTACGCCATTTTTATGACAATATACTACTGCTTCGTTTAAATCTTCGAAAGAAAAGTTTCCAGCCTTTAGTCTAGCATTGAATTTATTTATACCCAAATAAACCGCATCTGCTCCATTTTCTACTGCAACTTCTAGTTTTTCAAAGTTTCCTGCAGGTAATAGTAATTCCATGGTTAAAGTTATGATGATTACTTTATATAGCTATTGATTCAATTATTCCAAATCTTTATAAGATTATAGAGATTAAACCTCTTTATGAAATGGATGTTAATTATTTTATTACTCATTTTAACTGCTTGTACAACTGGTAATGCTGTTAAAGATATAAATGAAACTGAGTTGCCCGATTGTAAAGAAATAATCTGTAACTCGCCTTATATTAGGTTTGAGTATTCTTGTTGTTTAGATACTGATTCTAATAGTATTTGTGATGATGATGAAGTTAAAGAAAAAAATAATAAGGTTACATTGAATGATGTTGCTAAATTATTTGCTGAATATAGAGAAAATCATGATTATGATAAAATCTATGACCTTTTAATTGAAGAAAAAAGAGATTATATTGATCAGTACGATTTTATTTCTTTATTTCCTGGAATTGAATTTGGTTTTGATAATGTAATTTTAGGCACTGAAGTTGAAAGGAGAGTTGCTGATGATCCAATTGATGAAATAAATGTGAAAAAGGTTTATACTAATAATAGTGTTGTTTATGAAGTTGAATTAACTACGGGTGGAACTATTGAAAAACAATATGATTTTGTTATTGAAAATGATGAATGGAAATTAGATGCTTATGACTATATTATATATAGGAGTTGTTATGCAGTTATTGATTGTAATGATTTTTCTTTTGAGTGTGAAGTAACTTGTAAAGATTCTTTTTCAGAATTAAGTGATGAAGATTCTTTTTTATGTAGGGATGATTTGTGTCATTGTAAATGTATTGATAAAAATGGTTATGGTAGATTCTTTGTGCCCGATGTTGAATAAATTTAAGGGTTGTGTTTTTGTTAATAATTAATTCTTATTTTTAAAAAAATAAAAAAAGTTTATGATACTCTTTTTGGTAGAGTAATTGTAAAATTAGTTTTATGAATAATTAAAGAAAAGCACGTCACAGCTCTTTTTATTTTTGCTTTCTTTATTTGATATTCTTTTATTTTATTTAATTATTCATTTTATTTCATATTTTTCATTTAGTATTCATTTTTTCTTTTTCCCATGTCCAAATCAGTAAGGAATGTTCTTTTTCTTCTTTTTCGTTTTGGTAGGCGTCAATAACTGCGACTCTATTAAAGTCATATACTTTAATAAGATTAGTTATATTTTCAATTTCTCGAGATTCACAGTCCTTTTTAAAAAATTCATTTTCTCGTGCATAGGGTTTTTGAAGAGTTTGTTCTAAATTTTCAGGATTTTCACTAAATCCTTTACCTTTTGCCTGTTGAGAATAAATTAAACAATCCATGCCAGACATCTCTTTTAAACGCTCATCTGCATTTAGATATGTTCTAAGACACGTTTTTCCATGTATGAAAAAATATTTAAATAATTCTTCATAATGTGATCTGTTTTGATTAACATCATATAAACATTGGATGTCTACATATTGTTGACGACAACAAGATACTTCTGGAAAAACTAAAGCCGCATAATCTGCATTTTTACCTTCAACAATTTTAAATTCATCGATATTTAAAATGGTTTTAGTAAAATCTTCATTTAGCCAAAATTGAACAAATTCAGTATTTATTTCATTTGATCTTTCTTTATTAAAAAAAAGATCTAATCCTTGATTATTAATTTTTTTTTCCCTGGTGTAAATCTTTTTATCTATTTTCCATATTTCGTCTTTTTTTTCTCTTTCTGCTTCTCGTCTTAATTTTTCTTTTTTTTTGTTCATTTGTTTTAAATTCATTTTTGCACCTCTTTTGTTTCTTTACTACTGTGAAGAGACGGTTCAATATAACTGTTTGTGTCCACATTTGTGGATTCAAATCAAAAACTATTTAAATGATATTACATTTATTCTATTATGGATACTACAATTCTCGAGGATATTGGTTTAACTCAAGTTGAAATTAAGGTTTTTCTTGCATTAATTGATTTGGGTTCATCAAATGCGGGAGACATTATGGAGAAAACAGGACTCCAAAATACTACTGTTCACAGAGCATTTCACTCTTTGGCTGGAAAAGGATTGCTCACTTACATCTTAGTTAGTAAAAAGAAAAATTATCAAGCAGTTGACCCTGATTTACTTCTAACACACTTAGAAGAAAAACGTGCAAATTTACAAAGTATAATTCCTGAATTGAAAGAAAGAATTAAAGCATCGGGTTCTAAACCACAAGTAATTGTTTATCAAGGAGTTAAAGGAGCTAAAGAGCTTCTTCATCAAATGCTAGACACAGATTCAAAGGAATATGTGGCTTATGGAGGAAATCAAACTAATGTTAATCTTTTCGGAGATTTCTTTTGGAAGAACTTTCATAATAAACGTTATCAAAAAAAAATTAAAGCAAAATTAATTTTTCATAATTCATTAAAACATTGGGTTCCCATTCTTAATAAATATCCATTAACAGAAGTCAAAACTACTAAGCATATATTTGAACAAATGACTGAAACAGTAATCTGTGGAAATAAAGTTGCAATACTGGTATATTTGCCTAAACCGTTTGGTGTTCTTATAGACGAAAAAACAGCTGCCGATTCATATAGAAAATTCTTTGATATATTGTGGAGTTCATCGACATAAAAGAACAAATGGCAAAATTCAATCATAAAACTTTTAAACAAAATATATTTTATTAATATAATGGCAAAAGTTTATTTTTCAAAAGACGTTAGTAAATTAATTAATTTTCTTCCTAAATTTAATGGTAAGACTGCTGTAAAAGTTCATTTTGGTGAGAAAGGAAATTCTCGTTTTGTTAAACCTGAGTTAATTAAAGTAATAACTGATAAATTGAATGATTTTTATCTTACTGATACTAATACTTTGTATGCTGGACAAAGATTAAATTCAAAAGATCATTTACAATTAGCTAAAAAACATGGTTTTGGTAATTTTCCATTATTAATTAATGATGATGAAGTTCAAATTGAAATTAATAAAAATATTTTTTCTAAAGTTAAAATTGGAAAAACAATTGCTTCTGCTGATTCAATGGTTGTTGTATCACATTTTAAAGGACATATCTTGTTTGGTTTTGGTGGGGCATTAAAGAATATTGGAATGGGTTGCGGCTCGAGAGGTGGAAAGTTAGAAATGCATTCGAAAATTAAACCTTCAGTTGATTCTTCTTGTATTGGTTGTGGTAAATGTATTGAAAATTGTTCTGTAAATGCAATTAAATTAGTTGATGGTATTGCAGAAATAAATAAAGATATTTGTACTGGATGTGCTAAATGTATTGGTGTTTGTCCAACAAGAGCAGTAAAGATACCATGGCATGGCGCAACATCTAATGAAGCGCAAGAAAGATGTGCTGAATATGCATTTGGTGCTACAAAAAATAAGAATTGTGTTTATTTTAATTTTGTTATTGATATTACTAAGGATTGTGATTGTGCTGCTGACTCTGAAATTATCGGTAGTGATGTAGGAGTTTTATTTTCAAAAGATCCAGTAGCAATAGATCAAGCAGCTTATGATTTAATTGTTAAAGAACAAGGTGATATTTTTTTAAAAAATACGAGTGTGGATGGTACTCATATATTGAAATATTCTGAAGAGATAGGTTTGGGTTGTAAGGATTATGAATTGGTTGTTATAGAATAAAAAGAATGTTCTTTTGTACTTTTATTTTTTATCTTTAATAAAATCCCTTTTCGGTTAGGATTTAAAATTAAATTTTTCAATAGTAAAACCTAAACGTTTATAACTAAAAAGTAATTATTTATCTAGTTTTTGGGAGTTTAAATTAAACAAATCTCAGTTTTTAAAAAAATGAAAGAAATTAAAGGAGAACTTGAAAAAAGAATAGATCAATACAGCCTAGCTTTTGCTCAGTTACCTGATTCTATACTTATTACAGATTCTAAATTCAATATAGTTTCAGTTAACAAGCCATTTGAAGAACTTTTTGGTTATACTTTGGAAGAAATTGTAGGAAAAACACCTGACATGTTAAATGGTGAGCCAAATTCAGAAAAGATTCAGCGAAAGATTTATGATGATATTGCTACTGGTGCCTGGAGAGGTTCTTTTGAAAATGTAAAAAAAGATGGTAGTACATTTACTTGTGATATGACTATTTCAGCATTAAAAGATGAACAAGGTGAACTATTTGCTTATGTTGGGACTCAAAAAGATATTACTGAACGTAAGAAAGCAGAATTAGAATTAAAAGAAAGTGAGCAAAATTTAAATTCATTAATCTTTTCGATGATTGAAGGCTTTTGTGTTCATAAGCTTATTCGTGATGAAAATGGTATTGCAGTTGATTATAGAATTGTGAGTGCAAACCCTGCGTATGAAAAATATACTGGAATAAAAATAGAAGAAGTTGTAGGTAAGTTAGGAACAGAAGTTTATGGAGCTAAAGAAGCTCCTTTCTTAGAAAGATATGCAAGAGTTATTGAAACAGGAGAACCAGATTTTTTTGATGTTTTTTTTGAACCTCTAGGCAAGCATTTTGATATTTCAGTTTTTTCTCCAGAAAAAGATGTTTTTGTAACTACATTTAATGATATCACTAAAAAAAAACAATCAGAACAAGAATTGAAAGAAAGAAATAAGGAACTTAATGGACTATATAATCTAGGACAATTAGTAGAAGAAACTAGAAGTTTAGATGAATTATTGCCCAGATTAGCAAAAGAAATTATCTCTCCAAGTATGAAATTTTCAGATAGAGTTCATATAGGATTCCAACTTGACAAAAAGGATTATATCACCTGTCATGAACACAAAGCGAACGAGATTCCATATTCTCTTTCTGCACCCATTTTAATTAAAGGAAAGCAAAGAGGCCAATTAATAGTTGGTTATTTGGAAGATTTACCTTTTGAAAAAGATTTTGAGAAAAAACTTGTTGATAGTTATGCAAACAGTTTGGGAAAGACTATTGAAAGATTTGAAGCAGAACAAGAATTGAAAGAAAGCGAAAAAAAGTATAAAAGATTATTTGAATCTTCTAGAGACGCTATTATGACTTTAAATCCTCCTTCTTGGTTATTCACTGCAGGAAATAAATCTACTTTAGAAATGTTCCTATGTGAAGATGAAAATGATTTCATTTCAAGAACACCTGATAATTATTCGCCAGAATATCAGCCTGATGGAGAATTATCTAGTACAAAATCTATAACTATGATAAACCGAGCGATGAAAGAAGGATCTTATTTCTTTGAATGGAGTCATAAAAAATCAGATGGGCAAGAATTTCCAGCAACAGTTCTATTAAGCAGAATTGAAGAAGATGGCCTAAAATATTTACAAGCTACAGTCAGAGATATAACAGACAGAAAAAAATCAGAACAAGAATTAAAAGAAAGTAAGACGAAATACAAGGCCTTATTTGAATCTAATCCTGATGGGATAATCACAGTAGATATTACCACAAAAAAATTCACCTACGTTAACCCCTCTGTATGTAGTATGTTAGGGTATACTCAAGAAGAGTTAGTGGGTATGGGTGTGATGGATATTCATCCAAAAGACGATTTGGAACATGTAATCTCTGAATTTGAGGCTCAGGGAAGAGGAGATAAAACATTAGCTAATGGCATTCCTTGTTTAAAAAAAGATGGCACGATAATATATGCCGATGTCGCATCAGCCCCTTATTATAGAAAGGGAATTAAGTATAATATTGGCTTTTTTAGAGATATCACCGAACGTAAAAAAACAGAAGCACAACTTATTGAAGCACAAAAGATGGATTCTATTGGAAATCTTGCAGGGGGTATAGCTCATGATTTTAATAATCTTTTAGCAGCTTCTATGGGTTATGCTGAGTTATTATCACAAGAAGAGAATCCAATAAAGAAGAGAAGATATATTGATAGGATTTTAGTAGCAAATGAACGTATGGAAGAACTTACACAAAAATTACTTGGTTTTGCTAGAAGGGCGGATACAACTAAACAAGCTGTAAATTTAAATCAGGTTGTTAATGGAGCTTATTCTTTGCTTGAAGTTAATGAAAAAGGTATTGATTTAGAAATAAATCTTGGAGATTTAGTTACAATAGATGCAGATCAGACACAAATGATGCAGATTGTGATGAATCTGTGTGTTAATTCAATTGATGCAATGCAAGAACATGAAACATTATCTATTAATACTTATACTTTAAATGGAAGAGTACATCTAAAAGTAACTGATACAGGTTATGGTATGGATGAAGAAACACTTAAACATGTTTATGACCCATACTTCACTACAAAAAAAACTGGAGAAGTAAAAGGCACAGGACTTGGTATGGCTAGTGTTTATGGAATTGTTGTTGATCATAATGCGCAAATAACTATTGATTCTGTTGTTGGAAAAGGAACAACCGTCGAGATTAGTTTTCCTAGTGGAGAAAAACCGTATAAAGTTAGTGGGGATAGTTATCAAGAAACGGGGAGAGAACTAGATGGTGCTCAAATTTTATTAGTTGAAGATGATGAACAAGTAGGGGAAATGCTTACTGATATGTTACCTCTCTTGGGATATGAGTTGATATGGGCAAAAACTGGTGAAGAAGCTGTTGTTATGTTTAAAAAAAATCAAGATATTATTCATGCTGTGATTTTAGATTATAAGTTGCCTGATTTTAATGGCGATAAAGTTTATACTAGGATGAAAGAGCTTGCAGATATTCCTACTTTAATGGTGTCAGGGTTTGCTGTTGATAAAGCTCAGGCATGTTTAGATTTAGGGGTAAAAGAATTCTTAGGAAAACCATATCGTATGGGTGAATTGTCTAGTGCATTGGAAAGAATAATGAGTTAAAGAATTAATTATATCTGGCTATTTTAAAGAAAGTGCTTAAGAAATTTTAGAAGATGAAGCATTAGAATTTTTAATGAAACTTTTTGATAAAGATTAGATTTCTCAAACTTTGAACGAAATGTTGCAATGATAATGTATTATATTCTTCGAGATTAATATATAAAGAAAAAAGTACGCCACAGCCCAGATTTGAACTGGGATATCCTTGCGGAAACGAGCTTTCCAGGCTCGCGCAGTACCAGGTTGTGCCACTGTGGCTTAACAACTAGGGACTATATTCCATTTATAAAATTTGTCATTTTCCTCTAGAAATAACGAAAAGTTTAAATACTAGTTTGCTCAGAGGATAAACAGACGTTAAAAAACGTTATGAAACCTTTTTTTGGTTTCGGCCAAAAAAGTTTATGCTTTTTTGAGTAAAAAACATGTGGGGGTATTAACATGGCACAAAAAGTAGAAAAAGTAGGAGTTAAAAAAGAAAAAGGACATCTGTATTTCGTAGATAAGAATGGTGATGTTTCTAGAGCAGTTATGGCTAGAGGCGGAAGAAAGAAAACAGGAAAAGCAAAAAAAGAAAAAGTTGCTAAAGTTGGCGTTAAAAAAGAATCCGGTTATCTATATTTCATTGATAAAGCAGGAGACATATCAAGAGCTAAAATGGCAAGAGGCAGAAAATAAGCCTCTCTTTTTTTATTTTTTATTAAACAAATGAAATATTTTAAGGGTTTTATTGCGGGCATGATTTTACCAGCAGTAATTTCACCCTTTGTTATTTCATTTTTCATTCTACAAAATGAATTAATCGCAGTTCAAAAACTTCCATTTATATTTTTTGGTCCTATTTTGTGGGGATTGTGGAATGTTTTATTTTTAACAACTAAGAAAAAAGTTCCTATTCAAGACAGAAATGTTAAAATTGGTGTTTATGGTGCAGTTTATGGTCTGTTAACTGTTTTGATTAATGCATTATATTTTGAATTCACTTCAATTATTCCTTCATTTTCAGATTCATTTATTATTTGGGCAGTAATATTTTATCCAATAGTTTTATTTTTTGCATGGAAATATATAGTAAATGCATTAAATATGATACTTGAAATATATTAATTAAATAAAAAGAGGTGTTTTATGGTATTAAGAATAGCGATTAATGGGTTTGGAAGAATTGGGAGAATGGTTTACAAAGCTTCTTTATCAAATTCTAAGATTGAAGTTGTTGCAGTTAATGATTTGGGTGACAAAAATTTAATGGCACATTTGTTAAAATATGATTCAATACAACCAGTTAATGTAAAAGATGTTAAAGTAAAAGGTGACTATTTAATTGTTAATGGAAATAAAATTCAAATGTTTTCAGAAAAAGAGCCTAATAAACTTCCTTGGAAAGATTTAGATATTGATGTTGTTTGTGAATCTACTGGATTTTTTAGAACTAAAGAAAAAGCATCACTACATTTAGATGCTGGTGCAAAGAAAGTATTAATTTCTGCTCCTGCTAAAGGCGACAAACCAGTTAAAACAATTGTTATGGGTGTTAATGACAATTTAATAAAAAAATCCGATAAAATTTTGTCTAATGCTTCTTGTACTACAAATTCACTCGCTCCAATGGCAAAAGTTCTTAACGATAATTTTAAAATTGTAAAAGGTTTTTTTACAACAGTTCATGCTTATACTGTTACACAAAATATAGTTGATGGACCTCATAAAGATTGGAGAAGAGCAAGAGCAGCAGCAATGAATATTATTCCTACTTCAACGGGCGCTGCAAAAGCTGCAGAATTAGCTTTGCCTTCATTAAAAGGTAAATTGGATGGAATTGCAATGAGAGTTCCAGTTGCTGCAGGTTCAATTACTGATTTGTCTGTAAATGTTTCAAAAAATGTAACTCTTGATCAAGTTAATAATGCTTTTAAAATGGCAGCAAAGAAAATGAAGGGAGTTTTAAGTTATTCAAAAGAACCTTTAGTAAGTTCTGACATTGTTGGTAATAGTTCTTCAGTTATTTTTGATTCGGAGTTGACAAAAGTTAATGGTAACCTGATAAAAGTTTGCGGATGGTATGACAATGAATGGGGTTATAGTAATAGAATGATTGATATTATGTCAAAGATGAGGTAAAAATGAGTGATGATTTCAAAAAAAATTTAGCCTATTGGATTGGGATTGCAGCAATTATTTTTACTGTAATTATGATTTTAATTCAGGTTTTAAAATGAAGAATGATGGTTTACAATTCCTTTCTATTGTTATAAGTAGTTTGGCATTGTTGTACATACTATTTGTTAATGTTTTTCGAGAATCTTTTATTGTTAATGATTGGATTGTAGTTAGTGTCGATTTAATAGCTAAAATAATTATTGAGATGGTGTTATTATCAAGAAAATGAAATCATTAAAGAATATTAAACTTCAAGGGAAAAAAGTCATCGTTAGGCTTGATTTAGATATTCCAATTAAAAATGGAAAGATTACAGATGATACAAGATTAAAAGAATCTTTGCCTACATTAAAACTTCTTAAAAAAGCTAAGCAAGTAATTATTATGGGTCATTTAGGAAGACCTAAAGGAAATGAAAAAAAATATTCTCTTGGGCCAATTGCTTTAAGATTGTCTAAATTACTTAATGTTAAAATAAAACTTGGAATTCCAAAAAATGAAAAGTATGTTATGTTGGAAAATTTAAGATTTGATTCAAGAGAAAAAACTAATGGTTTATCTTTTGCAAAAGAACTTGCTTCTTATGCTGATATTTATGTTAATGATGCATTTGCTACTAGTCATCGAAATGCTGCATCAATAACTGGAATTACTAAATACTTGCCTTCTTATCCTGGATTAAAAGTTGAAAAAAACATAAAAGAAATTCCTAAATTAATTAATAATCCTAAGCATCCTTTTATTTTAGTTTTAGGTGGAATAAAAATTGACAAATTAAATATTTTAAAGAATTTAGTTAAAAAAGCAGACGCAGTTTTAATTGGAAGTGCAATGGTTTTTGCTTTTATGGGAAAAAGATATAATGAAAATGAAATTAAACTTGCTAAACAAATACTTAAATCTGCAAAAAGAAAAATTATTTTACCAATAGACGTTATAATGGATAATAAAAAAACTATTGATGTAGAAAAAATTCCTATTAAAAGAAAAGCATATGATATTGGTCCAAAAACTATTTTGATATATTCTGAAATGTTAAAACAAGCAAAAACAATTGTTTGGAATGGTCCACTAGGTTTTTATGAAGGTGGTTATACTAAATCTACCAAAGCTTTAGCAAAAGTAATTACAAATTCAAAAGCAACAACAATTATTGGAGGAGGAGATACTACTCATTGTTTAAAAAATAGTTTAGAAAAAGTAACTCACTATACTACTGCCGGTGGTGCTTTTTTACAATTAGTTTCTGGAAAAGAATTAATAGGAATTAAAGCGTTAAGAATAAACACTAATGCTTAATCTTGCTTCGCTTCCTACTTCATCATTTCTTATTTTAAGTTGTCTTAATTTATCAACTAATTTATGTCTTCCGATTTTAGTAAATCCCCATTGTTTAGTGTCCATGTTAAATCCTAATCCAATTCCGCCATACTTTTTGCTAAATGCACTACTCATGTCTTCAAATCTTTCTTTTCCTCTTTTATCGCTGTATCCTTCGACTTTGAATAAAACATTTTGTTGCATTAAAGCACCTACTGATTCTTTGTCAACAATTTCAAAAACGTCTTTTGGTAGACCGTTATTAAAAAGTGTAGATTCATATGCCGCTTGAACATTACTTTTTAGTGTCTTACTAAAATATGCAGGTTGTGTTTCAGTTTTTATTCCCATTAATAATTCATTAATTGAATTTTTATCAATTTTTAAAGAATGAGCTCTTGTTTTAGTATAACCCTCAGGACAGTATTTACTAACAAATTCTAATTGATTAATTAATTCATTTTTAACGTCAGACAAAGTTAAGTATTCACTTAGTTTTGCAATTTCTCTTTTAACACTTTCTGGGTTAACATGAGAAAAATTTCCACCAGTTTTAACTGCTCCTTGAACTTCTTTAACTCTAAAGTCTAAACCCACCCAAGATTCATAAATTTTATGTCCTTTTGCTTCATTTAATAATTGTTTATTTGCTTGATATTCAACCATTTCTTTTGAATCTGAAATTGTTTGAACACATCTTGAATATTTCAAACTGTTATATTGTTGTTCAATTTTCGCAGCATCTTCTGGATTAATGTATTTAGCTTGATTAATTGCTTTTAGTTCGTTAGGCATTTCCATTTCAAGAACACTTTCTAAACTAAATATCCAGTCTAATTGTTCTTTTGTTTGTCCTGCAACTTCAACATGATCTTTTACAACATTGAAATATTTCATTATTAAGGGTTTATCCCCTTTAGCAATCTCTTTTGAAACTAAATTAAATTTAGAAGATTCAACCATTTCATCTTTCATTTTTTCAGTAAATTTATGATAGTTTGATAATGTTGTTTTTGCAACTCTTGCTCTAGTTTTTTGTTTATCAGATGCCTCTTTGTTTGTTTTCACATAACTGTTTGCTAATCTGTCAATTACTTGCGCTAAACTAATTCCTGTTGTTTTTTCAAAGTCAATACCATTAATATATCTGCCTTTCATAATGTCTAATTTTAATTCATCATCTTCAACTGTTTTGCTCATTCTTATTTGTTGAACTGTAGTGTAAAATTCACTAATTACTTCTTTTGAATAACGCATAGAAACTCTTTCACATAAATTTGCCCAAGCTTTACCTTGTCCTAATTCAGTTCTTTTAAAGACACTTTCTAATGGAGTAAATTTGCCCCAAAGTAATAGTTCCGGATGTGTTTCATTAAATTCTTCATTTGTAGCTTTTGCATGATCTCGTCTATTAAGATATTGTTTCCATTCTATTTTTTCTTTATCCCATAATGGTTTTGTGTCTTTGATTGCTTCTGTTAATGTTCTCCATTCTTCAAAGTAATCTGTTAGTACTTCTCTATTGAATATTTTTCTTTTTTCTTTAATTCCCGGAAGAGCTCTTTCAATTGATCTTGCTTCAACAGGCTTTAAGAAATCTTCATTTAATGCATCATCTAACGTGTAATGTTTATTTTTTCTAGTAAATGGTTCTCTTCCTTTTTTTGTTAACCTTGTAATATATAATTTTGAATCAAAGTCATATTCATCATTTCCTTGTTCCCTTAAGAATATTCCATCATCTCTAAATGTTCTTCCTGAAGCTTCTGCTTTCATCATTCTATTTTCTAAAATCCATGAAAAGAATAATGCGTGATCTTTTGGTGTCATATCAAAATAATTTTTAGTATATTTAACAACAACTTCTCTTATTTTTGGATCTTTTATTTTATCTAATTCTCCTACTGCATAATTTACCATACTTCTACTATTATTTTGATTAAGATTAAATTCTAATCCTTCAATATCTCCATTTAGAATCATTTTCGAGTAATCTGCTAAAACTTCACTATTTGCTAATTCATAAGCATTTATTCCTGCTTCATCAAGCATTCCTATCAATGTTTCATTGTTATTAAGAATTCCGTCAATTGAATCTTCTAGATCTTTTTTTCTTTGTCTTCTAATTCTATTTTTAGCTTGTTCTGATTCAAATTTTACTAAGTCACCAGTACCTAGTTTTTCATCTAATTTTAAAAGTAAATTGAAATGATCGTCTCCTGCTTGTATTGGGTCACGAATTTGGCTAGTTGTTTGTCCTTGAAAGTCAGTATGTTTCCATCTAACATAAGTAACTTTAGAAAGTCCTTGTCCACAATAACATCTTCCTATTTCATCTCCTTCTTTATAATCTGCTACTTTAAATGTAAATTTTCCATCGATTTTTTTTCCGGTTTTAGCTCTAAATTTTGCTAAGAAATTTCTTAAAAAACTTAATGATGTTGTATTTCCTAAACTACTATAATTTTCACATAATTCTAAAAATTCTTTTCCTTCTTGAGTTTTTAAATCGCACCCTTGTTTTATTTCTTTTAATACTTTTGTAGTCATTTTAACCCTCCTAATGATTATTATTATTTTAACTTTTACTATATTCTATTGTTAATCAATATAAAAGGTAGGGGTGATACAAATCACCACAACATTTAAATAAGATTTAACGTTTAATACAATTATGGATGCATTAGGAGCTGCTGGCTTAACAAAAAATGAAGCAAAATTGTATAAGATTTTATTAAAATGGACTTCTGGTAATGTTACTGATTTATCAAGAGCATCAGGAATACATCGAAGAAGTGTTTATGATGTTTTACAAAGATTGGCTGATAAAGGTTTAGCATCTTATATTGTTAAGGACGGTGTTAAGAAATATTTAGCTAATAATCCTGAAAGATTAAAAGAAATTGTAGATGAAAAAAAGAATCTTATAAGTGAAGAACTTCCTAATTTAATTGGTATGTTTAAACAAAATACCGAAAAAAAAAGTACTCAGTTTTTTATGGGGAAAAAAGGTATTAAATACATTCTTGATGAGCAATTAACACTTAAGCATGAAATTTTAGTTTTAGGTGGAAGTAATATTGCTCAAGAAATGCTTAAATATTATTTTCCAAAATATGACAATATAAGAAAAGAAAAGAAAATCCCTATCAAAATAATTTATTCTGGAAAAAAACAAAAAAAACATAAAAGTGTTTTATCTCAAGTTAAATATATGCCTGATGGAATGGGTGGTGAAATGGCGCTTAATATTTATGGTAAGAATGTCGCTTTAATAATGTGGAATGAAGATAATCCTTTTGCTATTTTGATCAATCAAAAAGAAGTTGCAGACAATTTTAAAGACTATTTTCAGTTCATTTGGGACAAACTTTAGAATAATTATACAGTATCACTATTTTAAAACACTACTTTTCTTACAACAATTCTTATAAATGAATTATTCGATTTTTAAATGGGGGGATAAAATGCACAAGAAAATTTCAATTGAACATTTACCAAAATTAGATAAAGTATTAAGAATCACATTTTCATCTATCAAAAAAGACCTTATTGAGTCTAAAGAAGAGTTTTCTCAATTGGATGAGAAGGTTGAAAATTCATTAACATTGTTTAGACAAAGACTTAATGATTTTAATGATTCTATTTGGAAAGAATTAAAGAAAAAAACCGATTATATGGATAATGAATTAACTGTTAAAACAACTTTTTTAGAAAAACAATTGAAAGAATTGGCAGATTATACTGAAAAATTCATTGAAACTACTAATTTAAAAGTAACTTCCTGGAATAAAAAAATTAAAAGTATTGATGATAATTCTGCAAGAGCTACTGAAATTGGTACTGAACTTAAAAAAATTAAGTTTCTTAGGGCTGATTTAGAAAAAATCAAAATTTTAGAAAAAGAAATTAATAATTTATCGGAAATTCATATAACTAAAAAGGATTTTAAGAAAGCAAATGATGATTTAGATAAAAAGTTAAATAAAAAAGTAGATGCTTTAAAATTAAATCATGATGTTTTTAAAAATGATTTTGAAAAAAATTCAGATACGTTAAGAGGCGAAGTAAGTGATAAAGTTTCAGGTATGGAATTGGAAGTTAAGCACTTTTCTAAAACTCTTAATTCTGAAGTTACTAATTTAAAACAAGAATTTGATACTAAACTAAAAGAAAAAATTTCTTTAACAAATCTTGAAGAAGATTTTGGAAAAAGATTTACTAAATTGGAAAAGTCTTTTTCTTCTGATAAAGTTGTTTTAGAAAAATCTGTTGAAGATTTAAAAAAGCAATTTGAAAAAGATAACAAAAAAGCTCTAGCAGCTGCTCAAGAAAGTTTTATCGACACTTCAAAAACTGAGATTAAAAAAGCACTTGTCGACGTTACTAAAAATGTTAATGAGGGGACTGTTTCAGTAAAAGACATTAAGTCAGATCTGAATAAGATTTCAAGGGCAGTAGATATTCTTAAATCTCGTGTTTCAAATATTGAAAGTAATAAGGATACAAAACCAATAAAAGATACAAATAAGAAAGAAAAAGTCTTAGATAAAAAAGAAGAAAAAGAAAAACCAAAATTAAAAGAAAAAAAACCCAGTTTTTTGAAAAAAATAGTTGATTTTTTAATTGAAGATATTGAAGAAGATAAAGATAAAACTCTTCAAGAATTTGATAGAAAAAAAGGCGATAAGTTTGAAATTAAAGAAATAAAAGAATTAAAAGAGTAAACATTATATATTTCTTAATTTATTTTTTATTTAATGAGAAAATACAAGCCTAAACCTGAACATATTGTAAAAACTGCTAAAGAAAGAATAAATGAATTGTTTGAATTAGCAGAATCTAATGAATCTTATGCAAATAGATATGTTTCAATGGCAAGAAAAATTTCTATGAAATATAAAGTTAAAATTCCTAAAGAGTTAAAGAAAAGATTTTGTAAGCATTGTTATAAATATTTAAGACAAGGAAAGAATGTTCGAGTTAGAAGAAATGAAAAGGGTATTGTTTATACTTGTTTAGAATGTAATAAGCAAATGAGATTTCCAATTAAGTAATTTTTCTCATAACTTTATATAGTTATTATAAAACACTAACTTTCAAATACAACAATGTTTTTAAACCAATTTCCTTATTAGTAATATATGGGGGCAAAGAAAACAATTAAGGACTTAAATAGGAGCTTAAAAAATTCTTTTTCTAGAATTAAAGAAGATGTTGTTTCATTAAAAAAAACAAGAAAACAATTATCTAAAGAAGTTAATAATCTTAATTTAAAACAAGTTGAATTTGATAAGGATGTTGCAAAAAATGAAGATATTCATAAAATGCAATTGAAAGTTGAAAATATTGCCTATGAACAAAAATCTATAAAGGAATTTTCAGATATTCTTGCTTTTTTGAAAAAAGAGTCAGTTATGAAAAGAGAATATGATAGGGCTCATAATAAAACTAAAAATGAAGTTAGTTCTTTGAGAAAAGAAGTTGATAAAATTAAAAAATCAAGAGATATAGTTAAAGAAGCAAGAGTAATTCAACTTGAAAAGAGTTTAATGAAAATTGATGATGTTAAAAAAGAAATTTTAGACGATGTAAAAAGAAAGTATTTGACTGCAGAAGAAGTGGCAGCAGAAATAAATCCTTTGAAAAAAGAGTTTTTAGATCTTTATAATAAAGTTAACAAAGTTACTAGGGAAGTATTATCTTATCCTAAATTGAAGTTTTTTGGTGATGTAATGTTATTAATTGCAATAATTAGTTTAGCGGGTGCTGGAATATCATTATATTTTAATTATTACTTTGCAGCTAATTTTTTGGGTATAGAAGCTTTGATATTTTTCATTATTGGAATTATTGTTATGTTGATTCATAAGATGAGTATTAGGTAAAATTTTTAAACTATTCTTTAATTAATTGTATTTATGTATGATTTAGAGCTTGAAAAAATAATAAGTAATATTAAAAAGGAAAAAGCTAAACTTGTTTGTATTCAATTGCCTGATGGTTTAAAACCTAAAGCAAATGAGATTCAAGAAGCAATTGAAAGTAAAACTGATGCTAAAGTAGTTATTTGGTCTGGTTCTTGTTTTGGTGCATGTGATGTACCTTTAGAATTAAAGAGTTTGAAGATTGATTTAGTTGTGCAATTCGGTCATAGCGAATTGGTAAGGTAGCCTGTAAACCTCTAGAAAGTTTGTAATTAAATAACTACTGGTCACTGGACAAGTTCTCACATAGAGTATTTAAATGAATTTCAATTTTAATATTGTATGAAATTTAATTTAAACAAAGTTGAGTTTAGTAAAAATGACTTAAGAAAAGGAATAAAGATTCCAACTAAACTAACGAAAGAACTTGCTCATTTTATAGGAATTCATATGGGTGATGGTCATTTGAGTAAAAGGAAGAATGGATATAGAATTTGTTATTCTGGTCATTGGATTAATGAATTGAATTGGTATCAAAATTATCTTTTTGTTTTGATTAAGAACTTGTTTAATAAAGAAGTTGGTCCTGTTAAAGGACATGATTGTGTTCAAATAAATATTAATTCTAAAGCTATTCATTTTTTTTTTAGTAAAGTGTGTGATTTACCAGTGGGATCAAAGTCTAATTGTGATTTTCTAAAATTTATTAAAAATGGTTATTTATCTATTAAAAAAGCTTTTTTGAGAGGATTTGCCGATACTGATTTTTCATTAGTTTTTAAAAATCGACATAAAAATATCAATTATTATCCTGTTATTGATTGTGCTATTTCCAATAAAGTTCTTAGAGATTCACTTGTTAATTTAATTGAATCAATTGGTTTTAAAGTTTATTCTAATGAAAGATTGAGAAAAAGAAAAAATAAAGTTAATGCTTCTTATTATTTTCAAATTAATGGAGTTAAAGCAATTGAAAAATGGATGAAGGAAGTAGGTTTTACTAGTTATAATCAACTGACAAAGTATTGGCTTTGGAAAAAACAAGGTTTTGTTCCTTCAAAAACAAATATTAATTACAGGTTAGAAGTATTGAAAATAAGTTTAATAAAATAAAATGCGCCCCCGACCAGATTCGAATTCACCGTGACTTTCTTGCAAAAATCACTCTGGTGACCTTGCGGTTAACAGCCGCACGCTCCACCTACTGAGCTACGGAGGCACATTACATTGGATTTTTAAACGCTTTATAAAATTTTCTGTAATTTAGAAAGAAATTGGTTTTTTTAATTAAATTTATAAATTAATTTATCTAACTATTTGTTTATGACTAAATTTGGCATTATTGGAGCAATGGATGATGAAATTGAAATGTATTTAGAATATATTCAAGATAGAAAAGAAACTAAATGGAACATATTTACTTTTTATGAAGGTAAGTTTCAAAATCACGATATTGTATTAGTTAAATCTGGCGTTGGAAAAGTATTTTCTTCAATGGTATGTCAACATCTTATTGATGAATTTAATCCCGATATGATACTTTTCACTGGTGTTGGAGGCTCATTAAACAAAGAACTAGAAATTGGCGATGTGGTTGTTGGTGTTGATTCTGTACATCACGATTTTAATGCAATTCCTTTGGGTTTTAAAAGAGGTCAAATATCTTATACTGATTATAGATTTTTCAATGCTGAACAAAAATTAATTGATTTAGCTTTTAAAACAAAATTAGAAAAAAATAAGATTATAAAGGGAAGAATTCTTACGGGGGATCAATTTTTTACACAAAAAGATAAAGCAGAACATAGTTATTTGGTTGAAGAACTTAAAGGAGACTGTATTGAAATGGAAGGTGCAGCAGTTGCTCAAGTATGTAATATTAACGAAGTGCCACATTTAATTATTAGAACTGTTTCTGATAAGGCAGATGGTACTGCAGTAGAAGATTATAATAATTTCAAATCAATTGTTGCAATGAATTCTTTTAAAATTGTTGAAAATATTATTAAAACTTTTTTATAACATTAATTTTTGATTTTTTTTATTTATCCCAAAGTTTAAATACTAGATAAATAATTAAATATTTCATGTATAAAACATCAAAAGAAAGCAGGATAGAATTAAAATTAAGGTTGATGATTGTTTTCGGATTTGTTTTTCTTTTGTTGTTAATTGGCACATTCTTTTATCACTTTATGGAAGGTTGGACTTTTTCTCAATCATTATATTTTTCTACAATTTCATTAGTTTCAAGAGGATTTTTTGATTTATATCCATCAAATATTTTCTCTGTAATCTTTAGTGTATTTTATTTGTTAATTGGTGTGGGAATTATGATTTATGCTGTTTCTACAATTGTTGCATATTACATTTCTTTTTATCAACAAGCAGTTGAAAAAAAAGCATCCGAATTAATTAATAAATTAACTACAAAGAAGAAAAAAATTAAACCAAAAGAAAAGTGGTATATTCTTAAAGAAAAAGGTAAAGATTTATAAAAAATCCTTATTTTCGAATAACTTGTAATTATTGGAGGGATAGTAATGAAACAAGATATTGAAGAAATAATAAAACAAGGAAGAATAGATAAGTGTTGGAAAGATTTAACTTCTCAAAGCACTTTTGGTGTTTCTAAAGAAGAAGCATTTTGGTTGAATGACATTTTAAGAAATGAAGAAATTAAGCAAGTTTATGAACAAACTCAAAAAGAAATTTCTGGATATGATATTTTAAGTGAAAATACGTCTTATCGTGCAGAAACAATTGATGTTAATGGACAAGGTTCATTTGTTCCAAAATTAAATGTTACTGAATCAAGAAGAAAAAATAAACACCTTTATTCTGGAAAAAGAAGAAGTCCAAAACAATACGACCCAACTTTAAAAAGAAAATTTGTTAGAACAGAAGACCAAGTTTATGCTGCAGCTAGAGATATTGTTAAGGGGCATTCAAAACCTGATGATTATTTGTTGGTTAATGGTGCTGCAAACTTTAGACAATTAATGTTAACTGCAGAAAAAAAAGGAAATTCTATGGATTCAGATTTGGCACTTAATTGGTTAAAAGGTTATATTGATTTAAGAAAACAAGAAGTAGCTAAACCATTAAGAAACGTAGGTAGTAAAAATGGCTCTCTTCAAAGAAGACCTTTTGGTAAAGGTTATGCTAATGCAAAATTAGAAAGTCAAGATGATCTTTTTGAAAAACGTTTGCCTGCTGGTACTGTTAAACCTCAACCAATAGAAGCTGTTTCTTCTTATAACGGTGTTTTTGGTCATAGTTGTAGGATTTAACAGTAATATTTATAAAACAACTTCTTTTTTTTATTATTAAATTTAAATGATTTTAAGCTTACCTTGGCAACTGTTTTGTTAGTTGACACTGAAAATAGGTATCAAAAGTTTTACTTTTGTAATCTTGCTGAAAAGCAAGGTTTCCTCATGTTTGCTTGTCAAGCTTGAAAAATTCATTGGCCCTGTAGCATAGTCTGGTGGTGCGCACGACTGATATATTGGTTTCCTGATATTCGGGAAAGCTAATGACCGAAATCGTGAGGTCCGGAGTTCAAATCTCCGCGGGGCCATATATTTTTAATTATCTTTTTAAACAATCTATAATTTCTATTAATTTATGTTTCGAGAAAGTCAAGATTTAGCTCAAAAAGAACTTATTTCCCTATTTTATGAAATGGCAACGCATGTTAAAAATCCTTATGTTAATTGCGAAATATTCTCTGATAACATTGCTAAAAGACTAAAACAAAAAGATATAGATTACAGGGCACTTGTTGTTAGAGCAGGGTTTCAATGTAAAGAAAATGTGGATGAAATTGAGCAAACGGGAATTTGTAAAGAAAGACGACATTCTTATGATGGCATTTATGCTGCTCACTTTAGTGAGATGAGATATATTCATGTTATTGATGACATGGCTCTTAATCCTTTATATTGGTTGAATCATTATGTAGAAAACAATCCTGCTTTGGTTTTTTATGATGCAGATAAATTGACTTTACAAGATGAAGATATGAAGCGTTATAGTTTTAATACTGAACCTTTAGATGCTTTAGTTGGTATTTTAGAATTTAGAATTATTTAATTTCTTTTTCATTAGTTAGGTAAAGTGTCGGGTCTCCATCCATCACTATCATCATCTTTCCAATAATCTGCACTATCTTTTCTTTTATGATTTGTTTTTTTTGGAGGTTTTTTTATATCATAAATGTGATAATCGTCTTCAATATCGGGCGTGTATTTCAAACATCTTCTTTTTAACATGTTTTCATAGCTTATTTTAATTAATTCAGCTCGATGTTGAAAATGCATCCTTAATCCTTCTCCTACTAAAATAAAGTTAGGATTAAAAGCTACGCCATATAATGTGATTAAGTTTGGTAAAACTTTTCCGACAAGCGTATGTTTAAGAATTTCAGAATTATAATGTTGTGTAAGGAGTCTTTGTTTATTTTTCTCGGAAAAATATTCACAAACAGTATTGATTTTTTGTGAATAAAAATATTTGGTGTTTGAGCCGATAACATATTCCCAAAATTCACTATTTGCGAAATACTCTTGATTTTTATCAACAAAATTATCTAGTTTATCAAATGCTTTGTCAACCAAATTAAAGGGGTTTAGAGCATAAATTTTATCACTTAATTCTGTCATAAATAAGTAAGAAATGTAACTTTATATTTAACTCTTTTCCATATATTCTTCTAATAACTTATTAGAATCCATTAAAATGGAATAGTGATAATTATCAAATTTTTTACTTTTAATAAATTTAATAAATTTCTTTTGTTTTTTTTCATCCCATTCTAAAAATAATTTAAATGTTTTACACATATAATCAACATCACAATTATCTTCTCTAAAATCAAAATTATTGTTTCTTAATGGGTGTAATGGACAAAAGATTTCTCCCTCTTTTTCAATAACATTTCTACAAACACCAGAATCTCTTAAGTCCCATTTGTGTGCTCTTTCTCTGAATTTATTTAAGTCTTTTAATTTTTCAAATTCTTTAGTATTTTTCTTAATATCTTTTTTCAATTCTTTAATTGAAGTATAATCATGACCACAACATCCAAAACAACTTAATCCATCAAATTGGCATAAATTTATTTTCATTTTACTTAGATTTATTTTAGTATTTATAAAATCTCTTCATGAATTAATGATGCAAAAGAATTGCTAATAAAAAGATTTTTATAATAATTCAACAAAAATAACCTTGAGGTGATAATATGGCTCGAAGTTTAAGTACATATTTAGGTATATTTTTGATAGCAATTGGAATTTTACCCTTTTTAGGAGTAGGATTTGGTGGTTTAATTCAGCAAATAATTAATGTACTAGTAATTGTATCAGGTGTTATTTTGATTTTATCACAGAGATAATTTCTTTTTTTTTTATAATTTTGAGAAACAAGAATTCTATTTTAAGAGATTTATAATTTTATTTTTTGTTATTTTATTCTTTTTAAACAATTCTTTTGCAGTTCCAGATTCTCCAAATTTATCATTTACTCCAATTCTTATAACTTTACAAGGATAATTTTCACTTACAATTTCTGCAACCGCTGAACCTAATCCTCCATTGATTTGGTGATCTTCAATAGTAATTATTTTTTTACATTCTTTTGCAGCTTTAATTATTGCTTTTTTGTCAATAGGTTTAATTGTATGCATATTAAGAACTCTTACATTTTTAATCTCATCTGCTGCTTTAATTCCTTCAATAAGAATAGGACCGCATCCAATTATGCACGCTTTTTTTCCTTTTCTTAATTCTTGAGCTTTTCCAATTTTAAAATCTGTTTTTGAAGTAGTAATTTCTTCATTTTTAGATCTTCCCATTCTAATATAACAAGGCCCATTATATTTTGAAATTGCATGTGTTGCTTTTTTTGCTTGTTCAAAATCAATTGGTTGAATAACAATCATATTTGGTAATGTTCTCATTAAAGCAATATCTTCTAACATTTGATGCGTAGCACCATCTTGTCCTACATCTAAACCAGTATGAGTTGAAACAATTTTCACATTAACGTTATTATAACAAATTGTTGTTCTAATTTGTTCCCAATTTCTTCCTGGACTAAAAGTTCCAAAACTACTTACAAAAGGAATTTTTCCAACGTGAGCTAAACCTGAACCAACCGTTACTAAGTTTTGTTCAGCAACTCCAACATCAAAGTATCTGTTAGGGTATTTTTCTTTAAACCATTTCATTCTTACTGATGGTGCAAGATCTGCTGATAAGGCAACGATTTTTTTATTTTTACCTAATTCTAGTAATGCTTCTCCAAATCCATCCCTGCATGATTTTTCATCTTTCATTTTTTTAATTCCTCACTACATTTTCGTATTGTAGCTTCCGATTTTAAGTATGGTTTCCATTGCATTCCAACCATACGAATTTCTTTCATCTTTTCAATTCCTCTATTGCTATCTCTGCTTCTTTTATATTTGGAGCTTTACCATGCCATTTCCATTTATTTTCCATAAATGAAACACCTTTTCCTGGAATTGTATTTGCAATAATCATTAGTGGTTTTTTTGATTTTGTTTTTAGAGCAGTTCTTATTTGTGAAATGTTATTTCCGTTAATTGTTTTAGTATTCCATCCAAATGCTTTATACTTTTTTTCTAAGTTACCTAGTGGCATTATTTCTTTTGTATTACCACTTAACTGAATATTATTTTTGTCCATTACACAAATTAAATTGTTCAAATTATATTTGGCAGCAAACATAACACCTTCCCATGTGTTTCCTTCATCTTGCTCGCCATCAGAAATAATACAAAATACTTTATTTTTTTTCTTATCAAGTTTTAATCCTAATGCCATTCCTGCAGCTTGAGAAATACCACTTCCTAAAGGGCCAGAACTAGTTTCTAATCCTGGTAAACTCTCTCGATGTGGATGTCCTTGCAATCTAGAATTTAATTTTCTTAATGTCATTAATTCTTTTTCAGGAAAAAATCCTGCTTCTGACATTACAGCATAAAGAATTGGATTTATGTGTCCATTTGATAATACTAAATAATCTCTTTTAATCCATTTTGGGTTTGAGGGATCATATTTCATCACATCAAAATATAATACTGAAAAAATATCTGCCATTCCCAAACTACCTGCCGGATGACCTGAACCTGCTTTTGCTAGCATTTTAATTACATTAATTCTTAATTGTTTTGCAATTTTTTTAAGCAAGTTATTTTTTACCATTTTTGTATGTTTCAAAATTTTTATTTTTGAGACATTCCAAAAGTACTTTTATTGTACTTTTGTTATGAATTTAACTGGATCTTTTTTATTCCATAATTGTGATGCCATTACAACTCTTGTTGCACCAGCTTTTTCTAATGATTTTATGTTCTTTTCACTAATTCCCCCATCAACACAGATTGGTAATGGAGTTATTTTTCTTAATTTTTTAACTTTATTTAATGTTGAGGGGATAAAAGGTTGTCCACTTTTGCCTGCAATAATTCCCATAACAATTATTTCGTCAATTTTATCTAAAAAAGGTTTTAATTTTTCAATTTTAGTTTTATTTTTAATTGCTAAACCTACTTTTAATTTATGCTTTTTAATTAATTGAATTAATTTATTTGTTTTTTTTAATTCAACATGAATAAATATGATTTTTGCACCTGCTTTTTTATAATAATATATTTGTCTTTCAGGATTAAGTGTCATTAAATGAACTTCTTTTATTAATTTAGTTTTAAAATTTTTAACAAATTTTGGAGTAAATCCTTGTTTATTTTTAACAAATTTTCCGTCTGCTACATCAAACTGTATTCTACTACAAACTTTTTCTATAGATTCAATATCATATTTCTTTTGTCCAAGAATTGAGGGAGTTATTTGCATTTTTCTATTTTTCTAATTTTATTAATCCTCCTTAGATGTCTTGTTTTATCAGTAAATTTGGTATTTAACCATTTTTCAAGTAATTTTTTAGCATGTCCAAAAGATAAATGCCAACCCGATAAGCATATTACGTTTGCATCATTATGTAATCTAGAAAATTCAGCTTCTCTTAAATTGTGAATAGATACTGCTCTAATACCTTTTACTTTATTTGCAACAATGCAAACCCCAAAGCTACTTCCACAAACTAAAATTCCTTTATCATTTCCTTTGATTTTTTTAGCAAGTTTGTAACCAAAATCAGGATAATCATCTTCTGGGTCGTAATGTTTATTACCAATATCAATAAACTTAATCTTTTTCTTTTTTAGGTACTCTTTAAGCTTTTCTTTTAGCCTAAACCCTGCATGATCTGAACCTATATATAACATTTATACTCCTAAAAAATCCACCATTAAAAAAGCTAGCATTGTAATTATTCCCATAACAAAATAGATAATATATTTTCCTCTTGTTCTAGCAATAATATCTCTAAAAACAATATACATTAAAGAACCTGCAACTAAACCAATTATTGCTCTAAAAAATGATTCTGGAAATGCAAAAAAGTTAACGGCTACAATTCCTAGAATTGGTGAAATTGATAAAAAGAATTTTATTATTTTGTGATTTTTAACTAAGTAATGTAATTCTCTTAATGAAGCTGCACTTAATAAATTATGTAAACTAATTGGGATGAAAAAAATAATTGCTTGAATAATATCTTTTTTTATAAAAAACCAAAGACTTGCTCCTACAAAGAAATTGTATATTAAGAATGTGGCAGTGTGTTCTTCTTTTAGTTCTTTCTTTTTTTCTGCTACACTTTTTGCTTGAAAAATATGGCTATCGATAAGATTAAATATTACAAATCCCACTAAAACAAATGCGAAAAATGTTTCATTGCCGCCTTCTTTTGGAACACCTTTTGATAGAAGATGCATAAATATGTAAGTTAATGATAATCCTGCCGTAAAATTTTTGGCTTGTATTCTCTTAATTTTTTCTTTAATATAAAATTCATCACTAAAATAATTTATTATAAATAGAACTACACCTAGGCCTAAAGCTATATATAAGGACATAATGATTTTTATGCAACTATTAGTTTATATATTTTGTGTTAATCTTTATAAATTAAAGCTCGTTAATTGATGTTATGAATGGCTTAGTTGGTATTGTTGGTGGTGCAGGGGCTGAAGGAGTTCATTTCGCGGAAGTAATTTATTCATCTGGATGCGATGTAGCAATATCTGATGTTAATGAAGAAGAAGCTAAGAAATTATGTTCTAAAAGAGGTTATCATTTAATGTCTTCTGAAGAATTAGCTACAAAATGTAATTTAACTTTATTTTCATTACCTATTGATGTAACTCCCATAGAAATTGAAAGATTAGCACCATTAATTCCTGAAGCAATGGCGGATTTAACATCTGTTAAAACTAATGCTATGAAATCTATGCTAAATTATTCAAATTCTGATGTTGAAGTTTTTAGTATTCATGGAATGTATCGTCCAACCGTTTCTCCATGGGGTCAAAATATTTTAATGATTTCTTCAAGACCTTCTCAAGGTGGCGAATGGTTTAATTATTTAAATAATGTATTTGAAAAACAACATGCTAATGTTAGTGTTATTGATTCAGCTGAAAAGCATGATAAAATTTCTGCTTTATTACAAGTTCTTCCTCATTCTATTACTTATGCTTATCTTTCTTTATTAGAACAATATTCAAATTTATTTATGGATGAACTTGATCTTTATGAAATTGAAAAATTTTCAACTTTATTTTCAAGAATGATGTTACAAACAACTGGGAGAGTAGTTTCCAATCCAAATGCTGGAGGTATGTATGGGTTAATTCAATCCGAAAATCCTCATACTGAATTAATTTATGATTGGTTGATTGCAACACTTATTAATCAAAAAGAATGTGTTTTGGGAGGAAATGATTTTACAGAACCTGATTTAAATTCTTTTGCATCTCAACATCGAGCTTTGAATAATTTTGTAGGTAGGTATGGTAAAATTGCAGCCGAAAGACAAGATCGAATGATGGGGAGACCATTTGGAATTCAATTAGTTTATGATACTAATTCCAGAGATCAAGTTGAAGCAACTTTAGATGGATTTAGAAAACCTTCTGAACCATATAAGGAAAATTTAGAAACTACTTGGGTTTTAACTGGTGAACTTTCAAGATTGTTTAGGTCTGAAGAATTTGTTATGGCAAAACAATCATTTTACAAAAGAGAACATGCTAAGTCTGAAGGTATTTATGCTTTTTACATTAGAAATAAACAACACGATGGTCAAAAGTTAAGATTCTCTCCAGTTATTCCTGAAAAACCTGAAAGATCTAAAATAAGAGTTCCAAATCAAAAACGAATTCAAATGTATAACAATTATCAAGATCAATTTCTTAATTTGTTTAACACTTGGGATAGAACTCCTGAATTGCATGATTTAGGAACTTTGATTGCTTATACGACTATTTAAATAAATTCTATTAATCTTTATAAATTAAAGCTCGTTACTTAAGCTATGAATTACAAAACAATAAGAAATTTGGTAGCATGTGGTAGTGTGGCATTGTTAACTAGTTGTACAACATCAAAAAGAGATATAAAATCATTAGAAAATCAAGTGAATGATTTTAAAAAACCTCTATTAGCACCTATTGTGGTAGAAAACAATACTTCAAAATTAATTACAATACCTGGAGAAGCTGAAATACCATCCATTCCATTTAAAGAACCTTCAATTTATAATCAATGTTCTCATTGGACTAAGAACCATCAAAGCGAATTATTGTATGGTGCAGTTGCTGCAATGGCTTTAATTAGTGCAGCAGGTCATTGTGTTTCTAAATATGGTCGAAGAACTGTTGTATCTCAACAATTATATAGGTTGAATCAATCTTCTGTTAAAGAATAAAAATTATTTTTTATTAATTTTACCAAACTTTTATAAACTTTTATCCCTTATTTTAGTTTATGACCAATAAAAACTTAATTGTTGCTCCAGTTGGAGATAGTATGGAAAACTTATTTATTGGATTAAGAGATTTTCCAGCAGAAAGAGTAATTCTTATTGTTAATAAAAATCAATTAGATAAAGCAAAAGAAGCGAAAAAAGATCTTGATAGATTTAAAATTAAAACTCAAATTATTGAAATTGATGGCGATATATGGGAAGCCTTTTTTCAAAAAGTTGCTGAAATAAAAGAGATAGAAAAGGATTATAATGTTATTGTTAATACTGCTACAGGAAGTAGATTAACTCAATGTGCTGTTACTTCTGCCGCTTTTGTTAATGGATTAAAAGCAATTAGTGTTGAAAATGAAGAAACAGTTTTACTTCCTGTATTGAAATTTTCTTATTATAAATTATTAACTGATAAGAAAATGGAAATTTTAAAACATCTGGGTGATGAAACTTGCTGTTCGTCTATGGATGAATTATCTCAAAGAACTGGTATGAGTATGCCGTTAATTTCTTATCATGTCAATGGAAATTTAAAATCGGAAGGTCTTAAAGAATTAGGACTTGCAGAAACTACTGAATTTAAAGGAAAAACTTCTATAAAAATTACAACTTTGGGACGGTTATTATTAAAAGGTTACATAAGGTCAGAAGATGCAGATTGAAGATTGGAAAAAAGCGGGAAGAATTTCAGCAGAAGCATTAGAATGTGGTAGATTATTAATTGTTAAAGGAAGTTCTGTTTTAGATGTTTGTAATAGAGTTGATGAAAAGATAAGGCAATTAGGGGCAAATCCTGCATTTCCATCACAAATGTCATTAGATAATGTTGCAGCTCATTCTTGTCCTGATAAAGATGATAAGATTATTCTTGATACTCAAGTTGTTAAATTAGATGTGGGTGCGGAAATTAATGGGGCAATAGGTGATAATGCTTGTACTGTTGATTTAAGCGGCGAGAATTCAAAGTTAGTTGATGCTTCAAGAGATGCCTTAAATAATGCTATAAAAATAATTAAACCCGGTACTAAAATTGGAGAGATTGGAAAAGTAATTCAAGATACAATCACTTCTTATGGTTTTACGCCGGTAGTAAATTTATCTGGTCACGGTTTGGGTGAATATAATATCCATTGTAAACCAACTATTCCAAATATTGATACTGGTGACAAAACAGAATTAATTGAAGGTATGATTTTTGCAATTGAGCCTTTTGCATCAAAAGGTTCTGGAAGAGTTAAAGAGTCTGGAAATTCAACAATCTTTGCTCAAATTAATTCTAAACCAATAAGAATGGGAAGAGATATTTTACAAAAAGTTGAATCATTTAAGTTATTACCTTTTACTAAAAGGTGGTTAGATTTTCCAGAATTTAAGTTAAGGATGGCATTTAAACAGTTTGAACAACTTGGAATTATTACTAGTTATCCTCCTTTAGTCGATACTGGATTAATTAGTCAAGCAGAACATACTGTAATTGTCACTAAAGATGGTTGTGAGATTTTAACTATTTTTAATTAATTATTTTTTTGTAAGAACGTTATGATTATCTTTAATCATTTTTTTAATTGTTTTTAATTCTTCTTGAATTTGATTAATTTCTCTTTCAGCTTTTCTATCTATTGCTAGATCGGTTTCTGCTTTTTTTCTGTCTCTTTCAGTACTTCTATTTTGGCTCATTAAAATGACGGGAGCTTGTATTGCTGCTAATAATGATAAAGCTAAATTTAAAAGTATAAATGGATAAGGATCCCATGGTTTTTGTCTTAATAATAAAGCGTTTAATAAAATCCATGCTAAAAAACCCAACATAAATAGAATTATAAAATGCCAACTACCTGCATGAAATGTAACTGAATCTGCTAATTTTTGTCCATAAGTTCTTCGACGTATTATCTTTTTAATATTTTTAGAATTATTTTTTTCAGGCTTTTGTTTGTTTGCTTTTTTTGCCATTAATTTATATTTTAGATAATCTACTATTTAAGTCTTTTGTTGTTAGATATTTTGATATTGTTAATTCAAGTGTGTGCTGTTTTTTCTATTATAATTTATTTTTTAGTTTGAATGCATGGTGCTATTATAATACTATTAATCTGTTTTTATGTGAAAATCTTATAATTATCATTTTTGTTTTCTAAAAATTTAAATATCATTATAGTAAACCATAATCTATGATTATTTGTGGTATTGATGAAGCGGGCAAAGGTCCAGTACTTGGAAGTTTGATAATTTGTGGTGTTACAATAGAGAAATCTAAAATTAAAAAGTTAAAAGCATTAAAAGTTGCAGATTCAAAATTACTTTCTAAAAAAATAAGAGAAGAGCTTTATGATAAAATCATACGTGTTGTTGATGATTACGAACTTATTGTTTTAGAACCAAAAGATATAGATTTCGCTTTAAATTCTCCAGTATTAAATTTAAATAAGTTAGAAGCTAATCATACTTGTGAATTGTTAAAAAAATTAAATCCCGATAAAGCATTTATTGATTGTCCTGATGTAAATCCTCAGCGTTATAAAAACATTTTACAACAAGCAACCAAGGCAGAATTGATTGTTGAACATAAAGCAGAAAAATATGAAGTTGTTGCAGCTGCTTCAATTATAGCTAAAGTAATTAGGGATAGAAGTATGCATGAGCTTAAGGAAATTCATAAGGTTGAGGTGGGCTCAGGTTATTGTTCTGACCCCGTAACTAAAAAATTTATTGATAAACATTGGAACAATGAAGTTTTTTCTCATATAATTAGAAAGTCTTGGGCAACTTATAAAAATAAAAAAATAGAAAAGGAACAAAAAACATTAGATAATTTTTAATTTTTCTCTCTATATTTCGAAAATTACAAATAGTAAGATTTATATATCCCTAACTATATGAAATAACATGGAAATTGGAGAAAGTAACCTTAAAGATTATGTTAGATTATTATTAAGCCATAAATATTTCATAATTTCATTTTTAATTGTATTTTTTTTCATTGGTTTAGGTTTCTATTTTACTGAAGTTCCATTTTATTCTGCAGAAGTTAAATTAGTAATTGATTCTGAAAAATTAGACACTGCATTTGATGTTATGCAAATTCAAGAACCCGAAGTGATTATGGCTTCTATTAAAAATTATAATGTAATTTTAGATTGTGTAAAAGAATTGAATCTTACTAATTATCCTATGACTTTACCATTAGAAAGAAGAGCAAGAAATTTTATAAATGTTTTATTAGACCCTAATTATGTTGTTAAAGAATTAACCTTAAATGATTATTATCTTTTTTATGCAAGTAATATTGTTTCATCATTTAAACGAGGGAAAATAATTCAAATTAGAATTTCAACTCACGATCCAATAATTTCAGAAAAGTTTGCAAATCTTTTAGGTAATAAAATTGTTGAAAAAAATAAAGAATTAAAAAGAAAAAAAATTGCTGTAACTGTTAATTATATTGATACCCAACTTAGCGTTATAAGAACTGCCTTAGAGTCTAATTTAGAAGGTTATCATGGCTTGATTGCTTCTGAAGAGTATATAAATGTCGTATCATTTCAAGAAAAGATTGAATCTAATAAAGAAATTATACTTTCAATGGAAAAAGAATTGGAATCATTAAGAGCAGAAGAATCTACTATTTTTTATAAAGATGGACTCAATGATAATTCTGTTAATGCTAGACTCGATTTGAATCGAAGAATTGAAGCTTTAAAAGAACGTGTAATTGAATTACGTGCAGAAATAATTAGTTATCAGAGTGATTTTTTTAAATTAAATAAAACTATTTATTATGAAGCAAATGAACTTAATTATTTTGTTAAACAAGATGAACTAATATATTCTAATTTAATTAATGAAAAACAGAAGTTTTTATTGTCAGAAGTATTAGAATTGGATGATGTTACATTTCTTAGTAAAGCTTGGGTTCCAGCATATCCTGATTTTACAAGAGGATTTATTTTATTAATGGTTTCAATGATCTTTGGATTTTGTGCGTCTGTAGGTTTAATTTTAGTAATAAACTTTTTTGAAACTCGCTTTCTTAGTGAGGATGAAATTGAATCTGAGTTGGGATTTAAAATAATTGGTAAAATACCTTTTATTCCTAAAAAATTGCTTGATTCTTTTATATCTGGAAATAAAGTAATTCCTCCCGAATTACTGGAGTCTTATGAAACTATTAGAACTAATCTACATTTTGCAAGAAAAGAAAAAAATATAAAATCAATCTCATTAGTTTCATCAACTGCTCATGAAGGTTCTTCACTTGTTGCAGCAAATCTTGCAATGACTCTTGCAAGAGATGGTGAAAAAACTTTACTCGTCGATGTTAATTTTAGAAATCCAGTTATTGATAAAATATTTGATATTGATGAAGATGAAGGTGGAATAACTAATATTAATAAAAAATTAAATTTTAATAAGTTATGTCATAAAGAAAATAAAAATCTTCATGTTATTGTTTTGGGAAATCAAAAATGTCATCCTCAAAACCTTATGGAATCTAAACAATTTGATTCTTTTTTAAAAAAGGTAATGAAAAAGTATGATAATGTTATTTTTGATGCATCTCCAGAATTAAGTACTACTGAGACTAGTGTACTAACTTCAAAAACAGACTCAACAATTTTAGTAGTAGATTTAAAGAATACAAAAAAGTACGATGTTAAAAAAGAAATTGGTGATTTAACCGATGCTCATGCAACAATCATTGGAATTGTTGTTAATCAGGCTAGAGTAAGGTCTGTTGATTTAAGAATATGAAATCTGTAGAAAATAAAGAGGTTGGCGTTTCAATACTTACAAAATATTTCAAAATACCTGATAAAACTTTGAAATCTGTAACATTTCAGTTTATGTTTAGAATGATTTCATTAGTAATTTTATTTATGTATGAAGTGTTTATTATAAAAGCTAATGTTGATTTTTCTTTTGGTAAAATTGATTTAGTTGATACTTTAAATTTTCCTCAGCAACTTCCTAATTTGATTCTTGTTGCTTTTGTAATATTTTTTATCTTAAATAAAGAAGATTTTCAAATGTTTGGAAATTTATCTCAAATAACTATGGCTAGATTTTATTCCTTTTTTTCATTGAATGTAATAACTACTGCTGTTTTTTTATTATATAATCAGTATATGATATTTAATAGTGTTTTAGTTTCTGCAAATCCAACTGTTTTTGTTATTATTTGGTTTTTGCTTGCGATTTCACTTCTTGTATTTTTGTTTCTTTCTTTTTTTAAAATTGGAGATCTTATTAACGCACTTAAAAAATTTAAAATGTCAATTTTTATTTCTTTATTTTTATCGTTAATCTTCTTTTCAATATATGATTTTTTTTATAAATTCTGGGTAATTCTTTCTTTTTTAGTAAGCAAGGGTGTTATTCTAGTTCTTTCAATTTTTTATAGTCCTGAGTTGAGTTATGTTGGAGGAATTCCAAACATTAAGTTGTTAGATTTTGGTGCTTCAGTTTCTGCTCCTTGTTCAGGTATTGAAGGAATTAGTTTGTTTATTCTTTTATTTTCAATATTTGTAATTTATCACCGAAGAACTGTTAATAAAGAAAAAGTTCTTTTTTTATACATTGTTGGTATTGCTAGTGTAATTTTGTTAAATATTTTAAGGATTGCTCTTTTGTTTTGGATAGGAGGTGTATTTTCCCCAGCATTAGCAACTGGAATTTTCCATTCTAATTTGGGGTGGATAATGTATTCTGTTTACTTTGTAATTTTTGAAATATTTTTGTTTGATTGGGTGCAAGAATGAAGGATCAAATAGTTAAAAAAGCAATAATTATTGGTGCAGGACTTGGTTCAAGAATGTATCCATATACTAAAGTTGAATCTAAATTGATGATTCCCATTCTTAATAAACCCTTTATTGAATATCTTATTGACGAATTGGTTGATTCGGGTATAAAAGAGGTTGTAATAATTAGTAATCATATTTCAAAAATAAATTCGTTATTTTCAAAAGATCAAAATCTGGATAAAATATTAATTAAGATTGGTAGAAAAGATCTTTTAAAAAAAGTTAATTCTAAGATTAAAATTAATTGGCATTGTATTCAAGAAGAGCTTCCCTTGGGATGGCTTCATGAGATTTTAGCTTCTGAACAGTTTGTAAAAAATGGTCCTTTTGCTGTTTTATTTTCGGATGTATTATATCATTCAAGAACTCCTGCAACTGCTCAACTAATTAAACAATTTCAAAAAACAAATAAAAATCAAAGGTCTCTTGGAAGATTTGTTTTTAAACCAAATGTAATTAATTTAATAAAAAGTGAAGATTTTGAATTGGGTAAAGATTTGGCAGATTTAGATCTTTTTAAAAAGCTGTGTGAATCTAATGAACTTTCATCATATGCAATAAAAGGAACATTTTTAGATATTGGTGATCCGCTATCCCTTCTTAAAACTATTACTTTTTTATCTTTAAAGGATAATGAATTAAAAAAACCTTATAGAACTTATCTTAAAAGTATTTTAAAATGAAATATATTCGATTTTTTGACATAATCTTTTCATTAATTCTATTAATAATTTTAATTCCAGTTTATTTTATTGTGTCGGTATTTGTTTTTTCTTTTTCAGGATTTCCTGTATTTTATCATCAAAAAAGAATGGGAAAAAATAAGAAAATATTTACTTTATATAAATTTCGTACAATGATTATTAATGCAGAAAAATGTCAAAAAAAAGGAACAGATACAAATAAATTAATTACTTTTCCTGGTTGTATTATAAGAAAGATTTATTTGGACGAATTACCTCAATTATTTAACATTTTAAAAGGAAATATGAGCTTTATTGGTCCTAGACCTTATGGTGTTAAGGAGTTTAAAAAACTCAATTCAGTATACAATATTGAAGATATTTTAGCTGTTAGGCCTGGTTTGACTGGTTTGGAGAGTGCATTAGACTATCTTCCTAAAAATAAATCTAGAAATATCTTAAAAAAACTTGGAATTAAAGCAAATTATAAGTCTTTTATTGAACATAAAATAGTAATTAATAAATATTATATGCACTATAAATCCTTTTTTTTAAATATTAAGATAATTTATTGGACTATTTTATCTTTTATATACAATGTTGTGCTTTTATTTGAAAAACTATTTAAATGATTGATTATTTTAGTAATATATGGTAAGTTTAGTTAAAAGGTCTTTTGATATTATTTTCTCATTTTCTTTATTACTTATATTTTGGCCATTTATGTTAATAATCTTTTTTTCAGTCGTTATCTTTTCTGGATGGCCTGCAATATATAAAGCA
>Ga0307929_1000430_pt1 | contig 41422 bp, 39 predicted proteins | sample AceLakmetage1330_FD_203160 | JGI IMG/M metagenome (GOLD analysis project Ga0307929, IMG submission 203160) | Saline water microbial communities from Ace Lake, Antarctica - #1330 | ecosystem: Environmental > Aquatic > Non-marine Saline and Alkaline > Saline | place: Antarctica: Ace Lake... | reverse complement strand
AAAATTTGGTAAATTTTGAGGATAATCTAATTTCAAGTCGAGAACAGGCATTTTATCGTTAATGTTTTAATAAATTAATAAGTTACACTATCTGTCTTGGTGGACGTTGGGACAGCAGTGACTTCAAATCCGTTTTCAATATATTTCACCATCCCCGGATGACCCGACATGTCATCAAGCAGGGGAAGGCCTGTTTTTTCTATTTGTTCAAAGACCTGCATCTTCATAGAACAGGCTTTACAGACACCTTCAATCAGACCTGCTTCTTTTGCCTGATTAAAAAGACCATACAAAAAATGTGACTGTTTACTTATTTCTGGAATCAGAGTGGTTGCCTCACCCTCTACTATAATTTTACACTCATGACCGGCAGCCTTCAACTCAAGTCCATTGAGTAAAACATGAATAAAACACATGGGTTGCCCCTGAAAGGCTACTAGTAAAATCTTCTTCATATTTATACCTGTTTTTAAAGAAAAATCAAGGAGGTAACACCATACTTAAACATACTGACGATGCCCACATAATGCTGTAAGTACCATAGAAACTGGGGCTGCCATGATGGCAGCCCCGAAAATCTATTCTTTACATTTCGCTAAAATCTTCCTTGCCTGCAGCGCAGACAGGACACTCATAATCATCGGGAAGATCATCAAAGGATGTTCCTGCCGCAATGTCTGAGGCATCATCACCGACATCGGGGTCATACACATATCCACAAATATCACATCTATACTTTTTCATACCGTTTTCCGTTCCTTTTTCTTCAGTTTTGGCGGAGGAGGCTGCATTTTCATCATGAACAGAACCTGGTCCTGCCAGAGGTTTAAATGCCTTAACAGTTGCACCGCAGACAGGACATTTCCAGCCCTCGGGCAGATCTTTAAATTGAACCCCTTTTTTGGTCTTACTTTTACGATCCCCCTTATCAGGATCGTAAATATACCCGCAACTCATTGTTTGACACTGGTACATTTCTTCTGGTGACGACATCGGCTTACTCCTTTCCCTAAATTAATACCCCTTAAGACTTCCAAAGACCATGCAGATTGCAATGCGCCCGCGCAACAACGCTATCAGCATCAACTTGGAAAACAGCCTCCGGAGCATCCCCCGGCTTCAGGAACTGTCTGTAACAGGAGTCTCCTGCAATAACTTCAATCCATTCGATATAATGGTCATCCGCCATGGGATGAGCAACACTTCCAACGCTCACTTTAAATCCACCATCGACTTTCTCGACCACAGGAACATGCTTTTCCTGAGCAGCATCAACACTGTTTTCTTTGAGTTGTTCCATGGGTGCTCCGCAGCAGCTCATCTCTCCGCCACCAGCATGAACAACCTCTGCAACATTCCCGCATATATTACATTTATAAATACCTAATTTATCAGCCATGTTTATTTCTCCATATTAAATAATAGTGTTTGAACCATCCATTCCATAAAGTAAGACTTCACACCATCTGAATTGTATCGTTTCATATCTTACTTTTCCAGAACTTCCGGTGCGGATGCGAAAATAACCTAATCAAAAAAAGCTATCTTCAGGCGACGTGATCAGTAAGATATTTAGCAACACCTTCTGCCGTTGGAACCATTGCGTCATCACCCTTATTCCAGTTCGCAGGACACACCTCACCATGCTCTTCGGTAAACTGAATTGCATCAAGCATACGCATGGCCTCTGAAACACTCCTGCCAAGAGGAAGATCATTTACAACCTGATGACGAACAATTCCTTCTTTATCAATCAGATAGAGACCACGAAGAGCGATTGCGCCACCAAAAAGAACACCATAATTTTCAGAGATGGACTTATCAAGATCGGCAACCAGTGGAAACTGTACCTGACCAATTCCACCATCATTTACAGCTGTATTCTTCCAGGCAAGATGGCTGAACTGTGAATCTACTGAAACCCCAACAACCTCACAATTTTTCTCTTTGAACTGCTGAACTGCTGAATCAAAAGCAAGGATTTCAGAAGGACAGACAAAGGTGAAGTCCAGGGGATAGAAAAACAGCAGAACGTGTTTACCGCGCATATCCGAAAGTTTGAATTCTTCGTTAAAGGTATTGTCCGGCATAACTGCTGTTGCTGTGAAATCGGGGGCTTCATTGGTTACTAAAGGTTTCATATCATATCTCCATTACTATTATATTTTGTGTGCAACACTCAAAGATAAAGGGCAACTTATCGCCCTCGCTAAACCATTTGTTTCTTTTATATATTCTCGGCCAAAAGCTCAAAGTACGCCTGAGGATGAGCACAGGCTGGACATTTTTTAGGAGCCTTGGTTCCGTTATGGGTAAAACCGCATTTGCTGCAATACCAGCTGACTTCTTCACTCTTTTCAAATACTACACCTGCCTCAATATTTGCAATCAGACTTCGATACACACTGGCATGCTGCTTCTCAGCCACTGCGATGGAACGCATAACAGCTGCAACAAGGGGGAAACCCTCCTCATCTGCAATTGCCGCAAATTCCGGATACATGGTTTCAAATTCATGCTCTTCACCTGCCGCCGCATTCTTAAGGTTTTCAACTGTGGTACCAGGAGGTGTTGCAGGGTACGATGCTGTAATCTCCACATCACCACCTTCAAGAAACTTTAGCAGTGTCTTGGCATGTGCTCGTTCCTGCTCTGCAGTACGATCAAAAATTCCTGCAATCTGCACATATCCTTCTTTTTTGGCTGCTTTGGCGTAGTAGGAGTATCTATTTCTTGCCTGAGATTCTCCGGCAAAAGCTGTAATAAGATTCTTCTCAGTTCTACTTCCTTTAATACTGCCCATAAAAACTTCTCCAATTGATTGTTACGCCTTCAGTGCAGCTTTACCTTCGCCGGTAATACCATATTTACAACGGACAGGACTCTCCACATACCCTTTCTTTTTAAGTGCAGTAATCCTGCAACTTACCTGCTTGGTCTCAAGCCCGGTTGCTGCTGCAATATCTTTTGATGCACAGGGACCGTCACACTTGTCCATTGCCTCAAGAACCTGCTTTTGCTCGTCACTTAACACACCTGTTTTGCATCCACAACCCATTGAGCTATCTCCTTTTTTTACTTTTTCTTTTGATTTTATTAACTTTTTTTGACATCTGGGACACAACCCGGTCACTTCTAACCGACGTCCGGTAATCTCATAGCCCTTTGTATCAATAGTGCCGAGATCCACCTCTTTTCCCCCGATATCCAGATTTTCAATCCGATGACACTGAACACAATAGATATGGTCATGGTCTTCAAGCTCGCTATCGAAACGCTTTTGGCGTCCACTAATTTCAAGCTTACGAATCATGGCAGCATCGGACAGGATTTCAAGATTCCTGTAAACCGTTGCCAAACTGATACGCGGCATAAATTTTTTAACACGTTCATATAATTGATCAGCTGTTAGGTGTTTCTTGCTTTTCTTGAGCTCCCGAAGGATCATCTCACGCTGATTTGTCATTCGTAATTGCATATTGCCTCCTTGCGATAATGATTTTCAACAGTAAGTAATAATCCTTCGCAAGTCAAGCTTTTTCCATTGTTCTTTTCAGAATTATCATTGGCAACTTCCAACCTTGAAAAGCCTTTGAAAAACGAAGAAATATCCCCAAAAGCCACTGGGATCTGCACGACTAATCACCCCAGCGAAGCCTGATGCACTTCATGAGTCACACAAAAGACATAGTACAACCGACATCAATTATATAACAATCCCCAAGACTAGAGGCGATTTGCATAGTATTTTTACAAATGGAACAAAACGGTAGGAACGTGCTGGAGCTGATTGCCAGCCCCAACACATAAAAGAGAGTAATTCGGATACGTCGTCCGAAAGGGACGGTTAAAAAAAGGAGAGATTATTGCAAAATTCTATCATACTCATTACTCAAAAAACCAAGGTGCTGCTTCTCTTCACCACGCATAAATGTAAAAAATTCTTTCGCTTCAGATTCTTCGGTCTTTTTGGCCAGCCGGCTATACAGATCAAAAGCCTGGGTCTCAAGCATCATCCCAAGCTGTATGACATCTTCCACAGCAACAAGCCTTGACTGAAAATGGTCAAGTAGTTGTTGTTTATTAAAGCCGCCCTCAAGAGATTCAATATCGCCCTCTTCACTGTTCTCGACATGTGGAAACAGTGCTTTCAACTTCGCCTTATGCCCTTCCTCAAACTTTGCCAGTCGTGCAAGAAGAGCCTTAACCGACTCATCCTCGCAGAGTTCCTCTAAAGTCAGATAGAGTTGCCGTAAGCCCTCCTCCATGGCATAACTCATTCTGAAAACATCGCTAAACTCTCCATTGACAAAAAATTCCATCCCAAAAGCTTCATCGCCAACAGCCTTCCCACCATCATAGGAAATAATGCCACCACTCATATTATAAATATGAGGCAAATCCTCTGCCTGTAGCAATTGCGCAGCAGCCTTGCTGCGTACTCCGGAATGTCAGTAAACAAACGTACGCTTTGCCGGATCGAGTTCAGCCAGACGACTTGATAGTTCTCTCACAGGGATAAGTATAGCTCCAGGCAGATGCCCTTTCTCATACTCACCTGGCTGTCGTACATCGAGTAGCTGGTACTCCTCGGGTTTATGATCAGCCATAAAGGTTTTAACCTCTTCAGGGCTGATATTTTTCCCCGAGGTAAACAGACTCTTCAGCTTCATCCAATTAACTCCTTATACATTGTATCATTATAGCCAACGTACATAGTATCTCCCACACGCAATGCTGGAGCCCGCAGGTTACCGGTGCGCCCGAGACTTACCTTCAATATTTCATCCTTCGATTCTCCATCCGGAGCATAGGTGACCGTCTTTTTCCCTCTCCCGACATGCAGAACCTTCGTCTCACCAAAAAGTTCCCAGGCACCATCCGCCTTGATCACATTTTTCCGTGCATCTACGATTTCTCCAACATTAACACCAGCCTGCTCAAGGGCCCCCTGAGCTTTTGTACACGAGGTTCAGCCCTTGCGAAAATACATCCAATCAACTTTCATCTTTACTCTCCACGCTGTTTTAATTGAAATTTTTTCATAAATTTTCTATCAATCCAATCCTTTACAATAAATGCAAAACGGCCAGAAGTCTGAAACCAGTTTTTACGTAAAACTCCCTGCCCATTTCCAAGATTAAAAATAAGGAGATAGTCTCCACCGGGTTCAAATTCCTGCAATGCCTCTCCCTGAAGAAACGCCTTCAGATTATGAAAAAGCACCGGATTTTCACGCACTGCATAGACTCCGACCTTGGCCAATGGTTGCTCTTCAAAACAGATGCAATCCCCTCCACCAAAGATCTCAGGGTGGTCGGGAGTTTGCAAATATTTATTGACCAGCAGACCGCCATCGTCCCCGGTCCGCAGCCCAGCCTCTGCAAAAAAAGAAGAGGGACGAACACCAGTGGCAAGAATTATAAAATCTACTTCCTCCGTTTCTCCTGAATCAAAGTGAAGACATTTTTCATCGATCGATACAAGATACCCATCCTCTCGTATCAGCACACCATTATCCGTAAGAATTTTACGACTGCTACTCTGCACCGATTCCGGGAATTTTGAAAGCAGACCTCGTCCGGCAAAAAGGAGTATCTTAGCAGGATGGGGTGACGATCCTAGAAGTTCCGAAATATTCCCGGCAACCTCGGCCCCAGCGGGTCCACCGCCAATCACGGCAACCGTAATTTCTTTTTTTTGAGCCAGGGAAACAATTTCCAGTTGGGCCTGATACAAACGTTCAATAGGTTTAACTGTAAAAATCTGATCTGCATTACCACTAATAGGCGGCAAAGCCACATGACTTCCGGTATTAAAAGAAAGTACATCATAGGAGAGGGTCGTACCAGATTCCAGGTGCAGCAGACGATTCGCTGGATCCACACCAGTTACCCGGTCGCGGATATATGTAGCACCCTGGGACTCAACGGTTTGCCTTACAGTAAAGCGTATATCCTCTGGAGCATATCCACTGCCAAGCATCCCGGGCCCCATTCCTGAATAGTAATGGTAGTCCGAAGGGCCAATCACCGTCACCCTGTGACCAAGGCTTTGAATTTCAGAAATCCCCGCCATGGTCACCATATGGGCATGGCCACCACCAGCAAGTACAAGATGTTGTTTTTTCATAAGCCGCAGATCATCAGGACGTTAAATCCTTTAGGGTTTCACAGATTTTCAGGACATTACGCCTCTTCTCTAAAAAAATACCAGCAAGTTCCCCATCAAACTGCATTCCTCTTTCATCTGCAATGAGGTTAAAAGCCTTTTCGTAGGGCCAGGCATCCTTATAGGGGCGAACCGTGGTTAAAGCATCAAAAACATCAGCTATGGCGACGATTCTCCCCATCAGGGGAATGGATTTTCCGGACAAGCCGTTAGGGTACCCGCCACCATCAAATCTTTCATGGTGTGTTTTGGCAATTTCAGCGCCTGCCCGCAGTACTTTGTTCTCACAGTCGGCAAGTATTTTTTCACCAATCACGGCATGAGTTTTCATAACTTCCCATTCATCATGGGTCAGCTTTCCCGGTTTGAGGAGAACAGTATCAGGGATTCCAACTTTTCCCACATCATGGAGTGGAGCTGCATGAACAAGCAAATCCAACTGAGCGGGATCGGTTATTATATCCTCCCCGATAATCCTGGAATACCCAGCCACTCGCTTAACATGATTTCCAGTATCTGTATCTTTAAATTCTGCGGCCTTACTGAGCACGCCAAGGGTCTCCATTTCCCTCGCAACAATCTTTTCAGTGGCAGCTGCAACTTCCTGTTCCAGTAATAATGCCCGATCACGCAACTGCAACTGAGCACTCCGCAAAGTCGACAGGCTCTTTACTCTTGCCCTGAAATCCATAGAGTTCAAGGGCTTACTCAAAAACTCAGTGGCTCCAGCTTCAAGGGCAGCCAGCTTTAACTGAATACCATCGGTGACGGCCGTGGTCATAATCACCGGTACGTCCTTATACCATTTCCGAAATTCCCGGATAAAAGAAAGGCCATCCATTTCAGGCAGAACATAGTCAACAAAGACCAGATCAACCTCATACGCAGCGGCATACTCCAGTGCCTGAACCGGGCTCTGATAACTCTTCACCAGCAGCCCCATCTCTTCTGCCAGAGACTGAACTAACTGCAGATTTATGCCATCACCGTCCACAGACAATGCATGTAATGGCTGTGTTTTAGAATCAAGAGTCATATCACAAGTAGCGAGACTTAAACCTTAAAACGTTGCACCATATCTCCAAGTTTCCCGGCAAGATTGGATAATGAATCGGCACTGCTATGCACCTTCTCAGAACTTGATATGATCTCTTCCGTAACACTACTTACCTGGCTAATATCACTTGCAATTTCACCAGCAACAGTAGATGTCTGCGCAACATTCTCATTCACTTCGGAAATACCTAGAGCCGCCTGCTGTACATTGGTTCCAATTTCAGAAGTAGTAGCCGCCTGTTCATCGATAGCCGTAGCAATAGTACCGACAATTGCATTTACCTGATGAATAACATCTGTGATATCACGAATTTCTGTTACCGTTTCATTAGTAGAATTTTGTATCCCTTCAATCTGCTGTTTAATTTTCTGAGTCGCATCAGAAGTCTGACGGGCAAGCTCTTTAATTTCATTTGCAACTACAGCAAAGCCTTTTCCTGCCTCGCCTGCCCTTGCCGCTTCAATGGTGGCATTTAATGCAAGCAGGTTGGTCTGCGCGGAAATTTCAGATATTACCTCTGTCACCTTGCTGATCTCGACGGCGGCACCACCAAGAACATCTACTTTTTCACTGGCACTTGATGCCTGTTCCACTGCCCGTGTTGCAATAGCACTTGCTTCGTCAGTGTTTGCAGCAATCGCAGAAATAGTAGTTGTCATTTCCTCGGTGGCCGTGGCAACCATATTCACATTTGTAGATGCCTCTTCACTCGCTGCAGCCACTGAATTCATATTTACGCTCATCTCTTCAGCTGCCGCTGCAACAGTATTTGTCCTTTCGGCAGCCGATGCAGCACCTGCCTGCATCCCGTTTGACAGATCTGACAAATGACTTGATGCCGAATTCGTTTCACTCACACTTCCCTGAATATCAAGAACCATACGGCGGATGTTCCCTAGAAACGAATTAAAAGTAGTAGCAAGCTCTGCAAACTCATTCCGTACATTATCCTTATACAACCTGCATTCACGACAACTCTGATACTCTCCTGTCAGAATTTTAGGGCATTCCACATTTGTAGATAAGGAGCCACTCTGCTCCCAGCATTTAGTTTCTTTTCCATAACTGGAACACTCCGGTTTTCCACAACCCAACTCCTCGGAACAGTTTACAGCATCCAGTCCTCCACTCTGCATATTAACCGTAAGATCCCCCTGTCCTGCCAGTTGAAACTTGTCCACAAGCTCTTTCAAAGGATTATTGATCAGAGTATTCATCAAAGCATAAATAACCAGCATGGTAACAACTAGTACAACCACACCACCAGCGACCATTTTATACATATTACTCTTGATTGCAGCCATAGTGTCGGACACATCAGCCGGAATAGCCAACACCCCAATAGTTTTGCCACTATAGTCTCTCAAGGGACCAAAAACTGTCATCAAATCTTTACCGTTCTTACGAACCTGTTTAAAGCTGACCTTTTCGGCCTTCATCATCTTCTTGAGCCATGGAAAACTCTTTTGAGGAATACTCAAAGAGTGAGTCTTGGCAAGATACTTAAACCCTTCACCATCGGGAATAACCACTGAGATATCAACTCCCAGCGATTCCTTCAGCGGCATAAGAAGTTTGTCATTAAGCTTAATACCAAACTCAACAGAACCAAGATGTTTTCCGCTCATAGATACCGGAACAACCCCCCTGATACCGAGACCAGCCACGCCTTTCTCAATTCCAGAAATGGGCTGTTTTGTCCTGTTTACTTCAACGACAGTTTGACGAATAGAGGAGAGATCGTCACCAAATTTTTCAGGTTTATGAAGTCTCAGAAAAGAAGTTGCCGGGGAAAGATGAAATTGAAACTGTGCCAGAGAAAGTCGTTCCTTTTCATTTTTAAAGAACGGCAGGGTCAGATCACTTAACTGCTGTCGATTTCGAAGACCAAATGCCTTCTGCACATCGGGCATAGACCCAACTACAAGGGCCATAGCTGTTGCAGAACGAGACTGATCATCAAATGCCTTTAACACTCCATTATACCTGGCCTCGAGCCGTAACTCTTCTGCCATCAAAAAAGTCTTTTTCCGCTCCGATGCTGTTAAAAAAACCGTAGCACCAATCAACAAACAGAAAGAAAAACCAATAACACCCAGCAACCTTGCCTTTACAGTTTTTGGAAAAAACTTAAGTAACATACTGTTCTCCTGAATATTTTATATTTAAAACAACCCTTTTATTATATCAGCATTTTAAGTATATGTGCTAAATCAAAAAAAATGAAAAGATTTCTCAATAAAAAACAAAACCATTACATTATTTATCTCTTTTCATATTCTGGACAACAAGCATGGCAGCTAAAACGATCAAAACACCGGGAAGGACCTGAACCCCGGGCCACGTTCCGTTAAAGAGCAGCTCAAGCCCGAGAACCAGGCCCGGATTAAGGTAGGAGTATGCCATAACTCTGGTGGAACCAAGAAACAGAATAGAATACTGAGTGAGAAAAAAAGTAACACTTGTTGAAAGTATCGCAAGATAGGCAATACCACTCCAGACACCTAAGGAAATATCGGACCACGAGACATCCATCACTTTGGGTCCCGCCAGTAACAAAAGCCAGCATGTACCGGTAAACATGATCCAAAAGGACATTTGAAGCATTGGCTCGCCTCGGTGAAACAACCGAACCAGAGGACCGTACAAAGCAACGGCAATACAACCGGCAAGAAAAACCAGGTCTCCCCTGTTCAATGAAAATTCTGTAAACAGAGAGAAATCCCCTTTAAAAATAATCCATAATGCTCCGACTATTCCAAGAGCCAGCGCAGTAAGTCGAGCCGACCCCAACCGCTCCCTGTTGAGGACCATTGCGTACAGACCGGAAAGCCCGGGAACTATCGTATAAATCGCACTGCTGTTTAAAGTGCTTGTATATCTGAGGGAAAGAAACATACACCAGAAGAAAAATATCAGGGTAGCGGAAATCAGAGAATAACGGGCAAGGGCGGCAAAAGAGACAGTGAAACTATAACGAAACCAGACAATTGGAGCAAAAACAGCGGTTGCGAGTGCAAACCTGACAAGAGTAAGTACAGCGGGATCAAGATCAAAACTAATGGCTGCCACCACCGGGAAAGAACCGGAAACAATGACAGCACAGAGAAACATCAGGAGATGGATCTTAACAAAACGCATATTCCATCTCCTGAGACTCTGTAAATTCTTATCACACTGCCAGGAGGTTATCCGAGAATACCCTTTCGCCCAAACTCTTCAGAATTGTCAAAAAATAATGCTCGCAATATGTTACATATGGCTGCGCTAATTTTTAGAAAATTCTTCGATTTTAAACGAAATGCCAATTCTCGGACAAGCTCCTAGAACAGTGTGAAAAACGTTATTTAACGCTCTTTGCTCTCCTCGAAGAGCTCTTCCTGCTCCCCTTCTACTGTACTTTCAGTCATGTCTTTAGATTCATCATCAAACAATTCCTGGGACTCATCATCAAACAGTTCTTCGTCCTCATCGTCTGTAAACTCATCTTCCAAATCATCATCAACTGTTTCAGCAACGCCAAAAAGACGGACATACAACACGCCGAGCAGTACAAAATACATTGGGATGACCCATATCAGACCGAGGCCAAGAGGTATACAAGCAACCATGGCAACGAGCATCATCACCAGATAAAGACCAAGCACGGACCACCATTTTTTATGAATTGCCTTTCGTGATGCCTCCAGAGCTTCCCATGGCCCCAATCCTTTATCAAGGATAAGCGGCAGAGTTAACACGTAACCAATGGAAAGATATATTCCAGGAAGAACAAGAAGGATAAATCCAATCACAATAAGAATGCATTGAAGAACTAGAGCTACAGTTATGCTCAAAGCCTTGGAAAAACCGGAAAAAACCATCTTCCAGCTGACCCTTTGTTCCATGGCACGCCGCACACCTATAAGCATAATGCCACCGGTCATAAGCATGGAAAGCCAACTTGAAACAAGCTGTAATGACCCATTCACACTCATTGTAGTTACCGGATCGGTCCCTTTATAAAATGCCTGAAAAGCTGCCATCCCTCCAAAACTCAAACTTAAAATAATTAGATACATCACAACGAGGGCCGCCCAGACGGAAGCTTTGGCTCCCTTGGTTTTCTGCCAGGCCTCTTTGATCAGCTCACCAATAGTAAAATCGTCTCCACCTTCAAACCGTTCTTCATTTTCTTCATCACTTTCAGAAACGACTTCAGAACCTGCAACCACAGCCATATCAGTATCACTCAGCACTTCAATCACTTCAGGCTGGCAAACACCGCAATAGAGCTTAGAATCAACTTCCTGCATAAAATCACGATGAAATCGTTCACCACAGACAGAGCAGGGCTCCTTAGGATACTCTTCGTCATCATCTTCATCAGTCTCACTCACCATATCCTGATCGAGAGTATCTGTCTCTTCCAACGCCTCCCCATCCGATGCGGCAGGTTCTTCTACTTCAGCAACATCATCACCCTCTCCAAATTCCAGGGCTTCTTTCTCGTCCTCGCCATCGGTAATATCCTCGGGAACACAGAGAGCGCAGTAGTGTTTTGATCCAATTTCTTCGAGAAAATCTGGGTGAAGCGACTCACCACAGCCTGAACAGACCTGCAACTCAACACTTTCACCATCATCTTCATCTTCTGCCATAAGAGCAAGAGTGGCACCATCCTCTTCTTCGGGCTCTTCTTCGCCTTCATCGCCCATCAGAAGGGACTCTTCCTCCTCATCAAAACTCTCGTTTTCTTCTTCATCGGAAGATTCTTCGCTCATAAAAGCAAGAAGGTCATCATCAACGTCTTCTCTATCTTTTTTGGTCTCTGAAAATTCAAGCTCTTCCTCATCGGAATCTGGCTGACAGAGTGGGCAATAAGGCATGGAATCAATTTCTGCCATAAACTCGGCAGCAAAAGGTTGTTTACACACCGAACACTCCAGCAGCGCTGGATCATCTTCAGCCGGAGCTTCTCCAACCCCTTCAACACCCTCAAATACACCAGGTTCTCCTATGGATTCTCCAATCTCTTCGCTCCCTGCTGCAATCTCTTCCTCATCCGCTACCGCTTCCTCTTCAGGTTCTACAGTCTCCTCTGGCTGGATACTCTCCTGTTCGACAACTTCTGCCCGCTCGGACTCATTGTCGTACAATATCTCCTGATGAACCATACCGGTATCATCACCTTCGGGAAGAACATCCTCCGTGATCAAAAAGACTTTGCTGCACTTCGGGCAACGCAGTTTTCTTCCCGCAAGGGAATCATCTACAGATCCATGTACCCCGCAATGGGGACAATCTATCTTCATGTACAGCCTCCACGTTCTTGGACTCTAACCCGGATAAAATTACGGTAAGAGGAAAATAAAACAAGTATAATGGCAAAGTGTAGTACAAAACCATAGATAAAATACAGGAAAAACAGCACTTCCCCCTATTTTATTCTTTTTTTTTATTAAAATTCACTTCATATATTATAATGGAACTCATTCTCATAGCAGCCATGGCCAAAAACAGAGTGATCGGTCATAAAAACAGGATTCCCTGGAACATCCCTGAAGAGATGCAATTCTTTAAAAAAAGTACCGTGGGCCATGCTGTCATTATGGGGAGAAAAACTTTTGAATCCATCAAGGTGCCACTGCCGGGACGGCTCAATGTGATACTCAGTAGAAACAGCAATTACCAGGTCTCCGGGTGCCGGATTGCAACCAGCCTAGCTGAGGGGATAAAACACTGTAACGGCCATAAAAAAGTATTTATTATTGGCGGAAGAAGCCTTTATATGGAGGCCATGGGAATAGTAGATACTATCCTGCTCTCAATTCTTGAGAATGAGTATACAGGTGATACAGTCTTTCCACATCTCCCCATGGAACACTTTCAGCAAAGTTCAGAACAAAAAATGGAAGCAAGTGAGCCTTTTACAATCCATACCTACCAACGCAAAAAACAGTGACGCCTTATTATGAAACAATGCAGCCCATATCTGTTTACTTTTGAAAAGTATTTTTATGATGTTAACGGCTATGCATTTGAGCGCTCACGGGAGTTCTCTTTGAAAACACCAGGAACATACAGACAGGCCAAAATATCATAATTCTTTTCTAAAAAAGAAACCTATCTCTAACTACTGCTTCTTTTACAGCAGACATCTTGAGGAGATCGGAAAGGAATGCTATTATCAAGCGATGAAATTCACCCTACCCATTCTTCCCATCCAGACAGTTCTCCCTGAGCTCAAAGATACCCTCGACAAACACCGCTCTGTCGTTCTTTCCGCCGAACCCGGATCCGGTAAAACCACCATCGCCCCCTTAAGTCTGCTGGATGCCACATGGCTTAAGGGACAAAAGATTATAATGCTGGAACCAAGACGGCTTGCTGCCCGGATGGCTGCCAAACGGATGAGTGATCTTACCACCACCCCCCTTGGCGGACTTGTTGGCTATCGTATCCGTTTTGATCAAAAAGTTAGCAAAAACACCAGAATTGAGGTGGTAACAGAAGGTATTTTCATCAGAATGATCCAGAGCAATCCGGAACTTCCCAACGTTGGTCTGGTGATATTTGATGAATTTCACCTGCGATCCATTCAATCGGATCTCGCTCTTGCACTCTGTCTCGACATCCTCGAAGTCCGGGATAATCTTAAAATTATGATTATGTCTGCGACCATGGACAGTTCCCGGGTGGCTGATCTTCTTGGAGGAGCACCTGTGATTACAGGCGAAGGCCGCTGTTTTCCGGTAACCACTCAATACCTCAGTCGCGCTTCCTCGGAAAGCCCTGTTCAACGTACAGTCAAGGCCATTCATCGCTCTCTGGCACAGGATAGCGGGGATATTCTGGTATTTCTACCAGGCGCCGGAGAAATTCGAGCTGCTCAGCAACAGATTAATGGGGACGTCCTCTGCCTGCCGCTTTATGGCGATTTACCGCAAAAGAAACAGGATATAATCTTTACTCCAACCGATAAACGAAGGGTTATTCTGGCCACACCCATCGCCGAAACCAGCCTCACCATAGAGGGAGTATCAGTTGTTATTGACTCGGGACTGATGAAAGTTCCTCATTTTTCTCCTGCAACCGGATTAACCACCCTGACAACTGTTTCCACATCAAAGGCATCTGCAGATCAACGGGCAGGGCGTGCCGGACGTCTTGGTCCCGGTATATGTTATCGACTATGGCAACACAGTGAGCACCATTCAAAGGCTGACTTTCTTGCCCCTGAAATTATCGGTGCGGATCTCACGCCTCTTTTACTTGAACTTCTTCGCTGGGGAGTTACAGACTCTCACGATCTCAGGTGGCTTGACCCGCCGCGAACGGGATCTATCCAGCAGGCCAGAGATCTCCTGGGTCAACTCGGCGCCATTGATGCGAAAGGAGCCCTCACAGAAATTGGCAGACAGATAGGAAAGCTCCCCTTGCATCCGCGCCTCGCTTTAATGTTGATCCACGGTCGCGATCACGGCTGTGGTAAACTTGCCTGCCGCCTTGCTGCCCTTCTGCAAAGCCGAGATCTCTTTCGCGGCAAAAGATCATTTCAGAGTAATGACATTGAAGAACGACTCGATATCCTGAGGCTCTTTGAAAATGACGGAGCCACCAGAGTTCAGGCACGAGGAGCAGATGCATCCCTTTGTCGCCGAATCCTGAGAGAAGCCAGTCAGTATCAACAAATTCTGCAAGTGAACACCACCAAAACGAAACAAAATACGTACCTGGAATCGGGGAGTCTTCTTGCCACTGCTTATCCGGACCGCATCGCCATGAAAAAACCCGGTTCAAACCAGCATTTGCTGGCATCGGGGCGAGGGGTAATCCTTCCAGAAGGTGATCATCTGCACCGGGCCGATTTTCTTGTGGCAGCACATCTTGACGGCGGGAAAAAAAGGGGAAGGATTTACCTCTGTGCTGCTCTCTCTCAAGACGAAATCATTAAAGAGCATTCCCACCTTCTGAGACGAGTTGAACGGGTAAGCTGGAAAAGCTCAAAAGTAGAGGCTGTTTCTGTTCTCTGTCTTGGAAAGCTTGAGATAAGCACTAGCATTCTTGCTGAAGTCCCTCCTGAAAAAGTTCTGCTGTGTTTGCTGGACGGTATCCGACAAAATGGTATCGACTGCCTGAACTGGCAGAAAAAAAGCCGGGAACTGCAGGCAAAAATTGAGACTGCACATACTCTTGAACCGGAAAAATGGCCCGATGTATCAGATAAGGCTCTCCTGGAAGATCTCTCCTGGATCAGCCCCTACCTCGATTCCATAAAGAGCCTCAAACAGCTCAAAAAGCTCGATATATACTCTATTCTTCTTTCCCTGCTTTCCTGGAAGGAACAGCAGAGGCTTGAACAGTTACTGCCCCCCCATTACAGGGCCCCAAGTGGCTCCAATATCAAACTGCAATATTTTCCAGGAGAAGCCCCTGTTATAGCAGTGCGCCTCCAGGAAATGTTTGGTGCTATGGAAACACCTACATTCTATAACGGCAAACTTCCGGCTCTAATCCATCTCCTTTCTCCCGCCAGACGGCCCGTTCAGGTTACCGCTGACCTTGCTTCTTTCTGGAAAAACACTTATCCGGCTGTAAAAAAAGAATTAGCAGGACGCTACCCAAAACACCACTGGCCCGATAATCCACTGATAGCCCAGGCCACTGCCCGCTGTAAACCCAAAAAATAATTATTTCATTTTTATTGTTACCACCAAAGCTCAGCCAATAACACCAACACTTCCAGATTACAAAAGAAATGAGTGCTTCAGGTATTTCTCGAAAAATAATTCGCAGGGAAGAATGGACGAGGACATTTGACGAGAAATACCTGGAACACGGCGACTGAATTTAGTTGTTTTCATTGCATTTCCAAAAACAATCACTACCATATGAACAGATGCTCATATGTGCAAATACAACAACAGGGTAACGCAATCACAATGGACAACAAGGCAACTGAGACCTGCGACTGTCGCTGCATTCACGAAAGCCGTGTCACAACAGCAAAACAGCAGGAACTTCCGGAACAGGACAATCAGCGTATAGCCCAGCTCTTCAAAGCAATGGGAGAGCCCAACCGTTTAAAGATCCTCTGGGCTCTGGAGCAGGATGAGATGTGTGTGTGCGATATTGCAGCTTTCCTAGGTGTTTCAGAATCCGCAGTCAGCCATCAGCTGCGCATGCTGAGACAACTACACCTTGTCAGCAACAGGCGGGATGGGCCAATCCTCTACTACCGCCTCAATGATCACCATATCAACGAACTTATGCAGACGGCCCTTCGTCATACACAGGAATAACCATGGATATCACACATTTTATAACAGGAGTTTTCCTGGCAAGCTGGGAACTCCTTATACAATCTGCCCCCTATATGCTTTTTGGACTGCTTATCGGTGGAATGCTAAAAGTATTTCTTTCCGCCGATTATGTTGCCAAACATCTTGGCAGAGGCCGTTTTAGTTCGGTCTTTAAAGCTGCATTACTTGGAATTCCTATTCCACTCTGTTCCTGCGGAGTGCTGCCAGCTGCAGCATCACTCAAAAAGCAGGGAGCAAACAACGGTGCCACCGCAGCTTTCCTTATCTCCACTCCCGAGTCAGGCGTAGACTCCATTTCCATCACCTACGCCCTTCTCGATCCACTTATGACTATTGCCAGGCCTGTTTCTGCATTTATCTCAGCAATGGCAGCAGGTATTAGTATCAACTTTCTGCAATCTCCTGCCGCAGAAAAAGCTCATGCACCCGTACCACTGGCCGGGTCCGAATGTGGCTGTTCAGGAACATGCGCCCCCCCAACAGCAAAACCGAATGAAACTCTTTCCAGCAAGATGACCATGGGACTGCGGTATGCGGTTATTGATATATGGGGAGATCTGGCTGGCTGGTTTTTTATAGGATTGCTTGCAGCTGGAATTATCACCGTTCTCATCCCCGACGAACTGATACATACGTATCTCGGAGGCGGACTAAGCTCCATGCTTCTTATGCTCTGTCTTGGAATCCCGTTATACATCTGTGCCACAGCATCCACTCCCGTGGCTGCAGCATTTATCTTAAAAGGAGTCAGCCCCGGTACGGCACTGGTCTTTCTTCTGGTTGGCCCTGCGACCAACGTCACCTCGCTCTCAGTTCTTTTCGGAATTCTCGGCAAAAAAGCAACGGCAATCTATCTTACAGCCATAGCAAGTATAGCAGTGCTATGCGGTCTGACACTTGATCTGATCTATTTTTCTTTAGGGATCTCAGCTTTGGCTGTTATCGGGAAAACCGGGGATGTGCTCCCGGAATCACTCTCTCAGATAGCTGTTGTGATTCTTCTGGTTCTCTCTGTCCCACCACTGTTTACTGCAATAAAAGGTACATTTGTACATGTTGAGAGTAAATGTGGATAAGATATAGAGAAGTAGGCCGGAGAGATTTCAGGCGGTGGACACCGAATCACGGGCTGAATCGTGAAGTTCTGAAATAAACTTTGTTGCATCATGCTCGTCTACAATTTTATCAACCCGACAACGGCGTAGAGCATTTTCACCCATCTGCCGATGAAGGCAATTTGGAGCAAACAAAACGGCGGATATTCCATCATTCCTCTTGATAGTCTTCAGCCCCTTTTCGGCATCCTGCTCACTGCCTGACAGCACCAGACCGGCACTATTCTTTTTAAACACGTCACTGACAGATTGCATCAGAAGATCCACGGGTGCATCTTCCTGATCTCCCGTAGCCCGTTCCATTAAGTTACGAGTACTGTGTGATTTCATATAAAAATTTTCACTAGCAGCGGCCACGTAGCAGTTCCCCCCCTCAATACTCATTCCATTCTCAAGCCGAAGGACCTGGACGCTGCTTATGGTATCAAGATATTCTGCAAATACAGCAACATTTGAAACATCATCGTAGACTACAATAATCACTGCTCCACTCATTCCCGTGGGAACCTTGGGAATTATCTTCAGCAAATTCGTATAACTTCCAGTTCCGGCAGCTATAACTGTGACATAATGAGTTCTTTTGTGCTGAGGAATCAGATGATTCTCAAGCAGATCGTCGCATTCGCTGCAATATCGTGGACTATTTTCGGCGTGCTGGCTGATCTCAAAGATATTCCTCGCCCCGCACTCTTCACAAAAGACTATTTCTGTCTCCTTCTCAGTGCTCACTACTGATTTTTTCTCAGAAGAAACGTGAGGAACAGCAAATAACGTAACATCCATTCTAGAGGCAGAGGTAACCTTACCCAGCACTTCCTTTTGAAAAGCCCCATCCCCCTGATTTGAGTAGATAGATTCTTTATAAATAAAGTCGACAGCACCATTGGTAAGTGCAGAAAAAGATTGTTTGAGCCCCATTTCAGAGAGGTTGGGTAAAATAATGACAGGAGTTGCCTGGTGAATCATTATATTCTGCAGCAGTGGAATGTCATCCAAGGCAGGCACCCCTGGATCCAACAGCACCACATCCGGCTTAAACCCTTTCAGCATATCAAATGCCTGAGAATTATTTCGCGCTTCACCGGCGACACGAAGCGCATTCGTTTTCTTAACGATATTACCTAGCGCTTCTCTGAGAGGGGGGGAGTCGGTAACGATAAGGAGGGAAATCTGCCTTGCCAGTAATGATTTTCTGTCTTTTCCTTTCATGGGAAGATCACAAAGCAGCAATTATGGTATTTACACTCATACCGAGGGGGTACAGTGTTTACCCTCAATAGTCATCCGGCTATCCAAAGATCCTTTTCCAGAGTCTTGAAAAAAAACCGCCACTCTCATCCCGGCTAACCGATACTGCAGCCTTTGGGGATCTGGCTTCGGGCTTTCCCGTTGTCTTGTTTATCAAATTTCGATAGTCAGCAGTATCAAGAAACAGTGTTTTATCCTCCTGCGTCTCTTCACTCTGATCTGCCGCATTCTTCTCCAGATCAGAACGGTCAAACAGCAATCCATGCTTGCCGATCAATACAATATCATTATTTCTAAGACCGTGGGATGAAATCAATTCTTCATTTACAAAGGTACCATTTGTACTTTCAAGGTCTGTAATAATAAAGGTCGCAGAAACGGAATCTATCCTGGCATGCGCACCCGACACCGCCAGGTTATCTATCACGATATCGTTTGAATCATTCCTACCGATCGTCAGGGTTTCCCCGATCTGAATAGGATACTCTTTCAACACCTTATCTTTAAATTTCAAGGTAATGAGTGGCATTACGGTTTCCTTTCTGAATAGATTGCTTTCACGCTATCAACAAATATGACAAGGACATCTAAAACATTGTTATATAACTCAAAGAATTTATCACACTTACCATCCAACCTTCAATGTTTTTCTCAAGATTTCCAGGCACAGCGGTTACCTGACTAAACAAACAGTATAAAGTTGGTGGTATGGTTGCCAGTTTTGAACCAGACTAAGTTCACCAGTACTTTGTAGTAATGGAAAGGTGTTTTGAAAGGAAAATGGAATTGTAGGAGTCCCGCCCCTGCGGGCGATTTTACGCTTTATCCGTGTATTTCAATTGACTTAGAGACACTCCACAATCGTTCGCAGGGGCAAGCTCCTACATCAAATATAGTTTAGCTGAGCTTTGATGGTAATCATGAACGCTTAAGCTGGCGCCATTCTGGTCTGTCCTCTATTGTTCAATAGAGCCAGTGAATTTCCCTGTTGCCACAGAGGCAGGATTGCTTTGTACCGTCTGAATCATCTTTTCCTCAAAAGTGTTCCATTTATCCCATTTTTTAAGACAGAACTGATGTACCAGGACAGTGGACAATATAAATACTATCAGAAGCAAACCGTTACGTTTCCTGTGGTGTTTTTTCAGGGCATACGGGTCATTTGTAGAACAGGTTGAATTTGCGGGTAATATGGCTGTGCGGGTAAGAGTAGCGCCAAAAGGAATATTGATTATGGCACGAGTGTTCACAGCCCAGCCGCAGGCGTCAAGAATGGGGCCAAGATTGCGTCTGCGCAGCTTAAAGTAGCCGCTGATTGTGGCAGGGCCGGAGATGATAAGCAGTATGGCAAAGACGGCAAGGGGCATTTGCCACCAGGAAAGTTTGAAGAAATCTGCAACCACAGAGGTAACAGCTGCACCAATAGCACCGAGCGCAAGACCGATGGCAGCAAAGATTCCTGCGAATTTGGCAATATCAAAACTTTGAGTACCGGATGTTTTTCCTGAGCCTATTGTTCCCAAAGATCCAGTGACGGATTTTGAAATATTCGACTGAATATTTTTGTTTTGAGCCACAGATATCTTTTGTAACTGTTCTGAAACAAACTGTGAAATTTGCTTATAGGGTGACCAGAAAGCCTGTCTGACGTTGATCGGATGCTCAATTAATTTGACAATGGTTGCATCCCAATCCTGTCCTTTTCTGTCATAAAATATACCGTTGCGACCGACTCTAAGGTTATCGGAACTGCCGTTGGTGATGGCGGCGACAATCGTCATTTCCTGCTCACTTTCTTTGCGTACACAATCACAATACGCAAGATAGGTTCTGCTCAACTGAGCAAGGGCACTGTGTTTATTGGTATCGTTTACTTTCACGCATAGATCACAACTACGGGCATCCAGATAAAGGGTTCCGGCCTGAAAAACGGCTGTTGTATCCTTGGTGTAGAAATCGTAAAATGAAACAAAGTTATTTATCAGCGAGTAAAGATCCCGGGAATAACGAATGAGTTTATCCACCGACGTAACTGTATTTGCCTCAGGCTCCAAAGCCTGATCCTTAGCGATAAGAGCCATAATTGTTTCTTTACTGCCATTGGCTAATAGTTCTCGAACCCGTTCAATCCCAAGCGGTTCAACAAGCATTCCTTTTTTGTTACCGAGCCAATTTTCATAGGCAGAGAAGTTTGTACAGATCTGTTCCCAATCATCCACTGTAAGGTTGTTTTTTGCTCCAAACAGAGGCGTTACAATCTCTGAAGACAGTTGGCCTACTGTTTTCGTCCATACGGGGTTCACTCCCGTATTCAATGGCAATGCTTTACCGGACTCAATGCTTGCTAAAGGGAATGCAACCATATCTTCAGCACCTTCGCCTGAATTTGAAAGATCTTTCAGAGAAAGTACTTGATAGGCTTCGTTGGATGGAGTTAATGCATCAATAGCACTCGGATCAAATTCTACTAGACGACAACGTGTAAAATAGTCATTTACTTTGGACTTGAGCGCCAGAAAAACAGTTGCAGCATCAGCAGTCACAGAACCATAGGGAAGGATTCGATTGGCATCCTTATCTGCTATTTGCCACCAATCGGAGTAATCCTGTGCCTCGGCAAAGAACATATCCACCTTTTCCTGCGATACTCCAGGCATACCACAGCGATCTTCTTCGGATCCTGTGCATGCCATTATATCCTGAATAATACTTTGTGTGGTCTCGTCATCGGCAGAATTCACAGGAATAATGCCATCACCGTTAAATTTTGTTTTTGCAAAGATTTTTGCTGTATCGGCGGTGTCAACAGAGGTTATTTCTATTGCGTCTGCCTTGTCGAGATTTTTCAAAATCTCTCTGGCAGAAGCCAGAACAGCCTTTCCTTCATCACTACCATCGTCAATAGCTGACAGCGGCAGGGCACTGGCACCTTTTATCAGGTCATCAGGATCCTTGAGGAGGGATCCCGGCCACTGCACGGCAGCAATAATTTCCGGGGCCCGAATGCGCCCATCCCCGTCTGTATCGATTAGTTCAAGTGTTTTTTGGTCAAATTCAAGGCCGCTTGTTGGACAACTCAAGGCAGCCCACAGTTTTTGATCGAGCTGATCCAGAGCCATCAAATCGGCTCCAGTTTCGAGTTTTATCTGATCAAAGCCACCTAATTTTATAAAATTCCATTTGTGGCATGTTGGGGAAGTTTTTGTTTGTTCAATTGTGGTCATGGCAGAGTTGATTGTAATTTTGAGCAAAAGAAATCGGTTAAAGTAGTGAATCATGTCCCATGAAGAAAGGCGAGAGAAAAGCAATCGAGGATTTACTAACACTATTCCAATTTCTTGATTTGGAAAATTCCTGTTTGAAGATGCAAAAAAGCAAACTTTGAGGTTCGATTGGTTACCTTTAAAGGAGGTTTACAGGCCAGGTACCTTACATTTTTTTAATGGGGAGAAGTCGAAATGTATCTTTTTAGTCGCCCAAAGGTATTTGTAATTTAAAACAGTCGAAAATAATTAGATTAATTAGTACCTTTCCACTCCGTACCACACCTACTCGCAAAGTCTGCAACAGTATCGTGGCACCAAAACTACAGTTTTTATCTAAATACGACACTTCCGTTCATCGACTTTCCCAAGGCCACACACCTGTCGCACCGCAAGCACAGAGCCAAAATAAAAACATTCCGCTTTATTTTCAATATGTTGAAAGATTAACCATATTTTTTGTAGCACAACGACACAAACTGGCATCATTACTGCTATATCGAAAGCAAGAAAACAAAAACTACTTATAAAATCTACAAAACGTGGGGGACACCATGACTACAAACACACAAACAACAACAACAACTACTCACATTGAAGCAGGATACGAAACATCAAAATTCGCCCTCGGCTTAGGAATGACCATGGCAGCCCTCGTTGGAATCTGGGGAACAGCATGTCTTACAAGTGCAATGATCAGCATGGGCCCACTTACTGTTATACAGGGATATTTAACAGCAGTAATCTGATAGAGACAAAACAAACAGTCAACGTTTTAGCGATAATAACAAATATAAGGATAACACCATGACAAACAATACTTCAAAAACTGGAAGCCGGATTATCTTAGCAGCAGGTTCAATAATGTGTCTCTGGGTTGCAGCAACACTTACCAGTGCTCTTTCATCGGTAGGCTGGTCAGTAAGTGAACTTGCGGGACAGTATATGGTAGCTATCGGCATGGTAAAACCCCTGCACACACTGGTTGATTATTACACCCATATCAAAGGTATTGAATATTTACTCTGTGTAGCATTCTTTGTAGCCTTCCCAGTTTTCTTTAAATATGTTAATAAAGCTCCTGCAAAAGTTACAGTTTCCAAATAACATTTTCTCCTCTCCCGCTGATTGAATCATATCAAATAGCGGGAGAATCTTGTTTTCAGATACTCCCTTTTCTATGGAATGATCAACGGTATGGAAAATCAGCAAATTGAACAAAAAACCCAAAAATCCACACTTCTGCTGGTGATTTTCCTTTTTATCCTTTTCAACACGGTACAAATTTTTCGCAGCGGTATTACCTCTTTATATTTTACCGAAGACACCAGCGGCGACTACGCCACCGTTGAAGCAACACTTGTTGATTTCAAGACAGTTGTTCCCAAAAAAGCTACCGCCCCCACCAAAATCATCCCTGTCTTTTCTTTTTTCTATAATGAGAAGGAGAACACTCTGGAGGCTCCAGAACTTGCCTTTAAACAGGACAAGCTCCAAACTCAACCATTTCAATCGGGAAAGAAATATACTCTTTGGGTGCATAAAAGATGGGGAAAGCTGATTGTCCCCCCAACGATGGGACCTGCTGAACGTGGCCGTTCACAGATAAAAATCAGTGGCATATTCTTACTCTTTGCAATTGCTACCTGGGTTTTACGCAACAAACTTGGCAGGCCAAAACCTGATCTCTAGCAGCTTAGGTAAGGAAAATGACTCTTCAGGACGCCTGCTCATAACAATTACCACTTCCGCTCCTGCAGCATCAAGTCAGCCAGAACAATAGCAGTAGCACATTCAATAACCACAGGAATCCTGATTGCAATACATACGTCATGACGCCCTTCAATAAGAAGAGTGGACACGGATTTCTCTTTAAAATTATAGGTATCCTGAGGCAGACCAATGCTCGATGTTGGTTTAATAGGTACCCGAAAAACGATGTCATTACCGTTAGTTATTCCGCCATTAATCCCACTGGCGTAGTTTGTTACGGTTTTCCCTCCTTTATCACTGATACAATCATTATGTTCACTGCCCTTCATTGAAGCACAGGCAAAACCTGAACCGAATTCAATACCACGAGTGGCCGGAACAGCAAAAACCATATGGGCAATCAGCGCTTCTGCTGAATCAAAAAATGGTTCACCAAGACCTACTGGCATATTTGTACAACGACATTCAATAAGACCTCCAATGGAATCTTTACTCTCTATTGCCGCCTCCACTGCCGTAGCTATATCTTTACTGCCACCGGCCTCGATAAGCGTTGCTGCAACGGAAACAGAACCCAGAATTTTTTTGGCAACAACTCCAGCTGCCACAATTCCAAGAGTAATTCTACCGGAGAAATGACCGCCGCCCCGAGGATCATTACAACCGTCATACTTTTGCTGAGCAGTATAATCGGCATGACCGGGTCGTGGCTGATCCCAGAGATTGGAATAATCACCTGATTTGATATTAGTATTTTCAAATACGATGGTGAGAGGTGCCCCCGTTGTTTTCCCCTGGAAAACTCCGGAAACAATACTAGGAATATCAGGCTCTACCCGCGGGGTTGTGCCACGTCCTCCAGCGCGTCTCCTGGCAAAATCTTCTTTTAGATCATCTTCTGTAAGAGCAATTCCGGGAGGACAGCCATCAATCACTACTCCAATCTGAATGCCATGACTCTCACCAAAAATCGAAACTCTAAACATACGGCCAAAACTATTCATCAGGCACATTCTCCTTTCTTAAAAGCACTTTTGTTGAATATTGGTTTACAAACAGATCCCTTTGGAAAAAGGGTAGCACGATACAGACAAAAGTCAATCACATGTCTACGATAAATGTGACTGACTGAGCAATTTGGTAATACAGGGCAACATTATTGAGAAGAAGATACTATCAAAAAGGGAGAATTACCTGAAAGCCTATGTTGCTACTCACTTAAGAGACCCTGCTAAATCCTTGACTATCAACCGGGCAGCTTCGCGACCTCCCTGCCAACATTTCCCAGCTACTTTTACCGGCGCAAAAAGGACATTGCCTGCGGCATAATAATTAGGATCGGAACAACGGCCATAGTCATCGACCAGGGGCTCTCCTGTTATCTGATTGATTTCCAAATGACTGGTTCTTGCAAGAGTTGACTCCGGGGTGAATTGCCCTGTAAAGAGAACGCCATCGCAGCTAATCTCCTTTTCGTTCCCCTTTGCATCGCGAATCCGTACACTTTCGATACGTTCATGTCCGTTAATACTCATAATCTGTATCTCTAACAACAAAGGAACATTAAAGAATCTTGCCCCATAATATATGGGCCACCGTACCGTCGGGTGTGATTTTTCTTCAATCATTGCCACGGGTCTAATTCCAGCTTTTTTACAGGTCCATAATGCTGAGAAACTGACGACCTCAGTCCCTACAACAAGCGGACGTTTAAAAGGAATACGATTTTTCAAGTAGACCATGGACTGCAACGCACCGGTGTTGCAAATACCTAATGCTCTCTGCCCCGACACCATTCTCGCAGAACGGGGTGTCTCTCGGGTACCCGTTGCCAGCAGAACTCGTTTTGCCTGTAATTCACCGGGGCCATCCGGTGATACAATACCTAACACTCCTTCTGTTCCCAAAGAAGTAACAGTTGTTTTAAGGAGTATGGTGACACCTGACTCAAGCGCTGTTGCTACAATTCGTTTAGCATACGATGGCCCGGTAAGAACCCGTTTATACTCTACTATCCCAAAAGGCGGATGTCCACAGTGCCGCGGAATCCCCCCGGCCCCAGTTTCACGATCAAGCACAACCACCCGCTCAACACCGCTTCTTTTGAGTTCTGCCGCGGCTGCAAGCCCTGCTGGACCCGCTCCGATTATAGCCACATCGTATATACCGTATTTTCGGATATCACTCATCACTCTCTCCAACCCCAATTGGCTCTGGAAATTTTCCTTCTGTTAACTCGGCAAGACGGGCTGAACAGTAGAATCCCTGACAGCGTCCCATCGTTGCGCGAGTACGCCTTTTCAAACCGGAAAGACTTCCAGCTGGCATCAGATCATCTTCAAGTACTGCCTTGATTTCACGCTGGGTAACCATCTCACAATGGCAGACGATTTCGCCATATCCAGGTGTTTCACAATCCCGGGGAAGATGTTCTGCCAGGTTTGGCACACGTGGGATAGAAGGATTTTTACGGGCCGTAAAATCAGCCCCCTGTCTCTGTAGAAGTGTATGCACATGACCGGCAATACCGAGCGCAGATGTTAATCCCGTGGAACGTATTCCACCCAGAGTTATCCAGTTTCGGTCCACATCTTCTGTTATTCGATACTCCGGTCTTTCAGTCGCAGGTCGAATTCCTGCATATGTTGCCGTTACAGGAATATTTGCAAGGCCAGGCAGGTTCTTGATCGCCTGGGCCTGGAGGTCGTTTAAGATATCTTTATCCACCGAGGCATCATCTCTTCCATCCTGTTCCTCCGCAGTAGGGCCAACCATCAGGTTGCCAAATATCGTTGGAAAAAGCACGATTCCTTTAGTGCGTTTTGTAGGTACAGGTAAGACGATGGAACGGACAAGCTTGCTGGCAACCTTATCAAAAACGACAAACTGCCCTTTGCGCGGTTTTATGGTGAAATCAGATGAGCCAAGTACATCACGGTTCAGGATATCACCATAGAGACCTGCACTGTTAATCACATAACGTGAACGAACAGTTCCTCTTGCAGTGTTCAAAAGCCATCTATTGCCAGTAAATTCACCACCGGTTACAGCAGCATTAAAAAGTGCCTTACCACCATTTGCAAGCGCCTGCGTCAAATACGCCAGTGGTGCAGACCAGGGATCGATAACAAATTCACGCGGAACTGCAATAGCAGCCCGAAGTTCCCCGGAAAGATTTGGCTCAAGGGCCAATGCCTCCCCTCGACTGAGAAGACGTAAATCCTTCACTCCATTCTCGGCCCCTTTTTTCATAATATCAGGAAAACGAGATTCTTCCTCTTCTGTCCAGGCAGCAACCAGGGCCCCCGATTTCAAAAGCGGTAAATTGAGGCTCTCACGAATATCCAGGTACTCTTGATACCCCTTTTGGACACATTCCCACTCAAGCGTTCCAACCGGAGCATCAAATCCAGTATGCAGGATTGCGCTGTTTCCTTTACTTGCACCATCAAGAATATCTGCTGCCTTTTCAATAAGAACAACAGATGCCCCTTCAAGCGACATGCGACGGGCCACTGCGCAACCAACGACACCGCCACCAATAATGGCCACATCAACATCGGCAAGCAGTGAAGATTTCGATATTTTCGTATATTCTGTATTTATCATACTTAAACACTATCAGTACCTGACTGTTCAGTCAATTTAAATGCCCGTATGGTGACTTCATTTTATACTGCCACAAAACTCGTTTATTGTCCTGCAATCACAAGTGTTACGCCGGCTTTAATCAATGCGGCATGAATTTCTTCAGGAGGTGACTGGTCACACACAAGAGTTGTAACACGATCCAGACTACACACTTCAAACGAAGCAATCCGACCAAATTTAGAACTATCCACAAGAACAGTCACAGATTCTGCCTGTTCAATCATTGCCCGCGCAACCTGCGCTTCCTCAATACAAAAGTCCATGACCCCAGTCCGTAAATCCAGTGCACCTATGGTCAGAACCGCATGATGAGCCCGAAATGAACGTACCTGTGAGACAGCCATACTTCCAACTGTTTGGCGGTTATCTGCATTAAATTCACCTCCGAGGAGAAATGTTTTAGAATGTGACGACGTGAGACTGACAACTCTTGCAATATCAGCTGAATTAGTAACAACGGTCAGCCGGGAAATCCCTGCCAGTTTTTCAGCAAAATAGAGGGTGGTGGAGCCGGTATCGATCAAAACCGTTTCACCGGGAGCAATCAGTTTCATAGCCTCAGCTGCAATCGAAGCCTTTGCCGCAGCATTCTCACCCATTCGGTCACTAAAAGGCCCCTCTCCAGTCATCATTGGCATGGATGCGCCACCATGAAATTTCTGGATTTTTCCAATGCGAGCGAGCTCGGAGAGATCCCGGCGAATAGTTTCCTTTGATATTTTCAGCAAACTGGCGAGTTCATCAACTGCAACCCGATTCCGTTCTCTTATGATATTAACAATTTTAGCTTGTCTATCAGCTGGACTCATGGTCACTCCATATAGTAGTTCTCAATTGGTTCCGACATACAGGGAGTATCCTTTTTAATCGAAGTTGTCAATATTCTGTTTTTTTACAACAGGACTCCACCCAACAACCAAATAGAGCAGCAGATATCGCCATTAATTCAACATTACAGTGAGATAGCAATGACAGAGGAAATCTCTGATAGATTAACAATGTACTATTCTTATCCCGCCCATAAACCATTCGGTCACCATCAATGCCTTTTCGGAAGTAAAATATGTGGTAATGGGACATCATGTATGTTTAAATAGGAATCAATTCCAATAAAAGTACCTTGCGAGTTGTAAGGATACCTTCTGGTATCTATTCGCCTAAATACGACACTGAACAATCGCTTCATAATCAAAATCCAATCAATGCTGAATGAAGTTCTAATATGCATTGACTATAGAGTAGCATCAACGCTACAGTTAAATACTCAAGGGTACCTCAACGCAACCGGAACAACTCAAACCAGCAACGTGTAGGCAGGGCAACAAATACACGTCTTATTAATCAAAACAGAAGAGGAATAAATCATGAAGAAATTACTACTGGCGGGTGTAATCAGCCTGTCGCTTATTTCCAGCGGAGCCATGGCACAGGACACATTAAGACTGTTGACCTGGAAAGGATATGCACCAGCTAAACTAGTAAAAGATTTTGAAGAACAGACAGGTATCGATGTAAAAATCACCTACTCCAACAATGAAGAGATGATTGCCAAACTGAGAGCCACCCGTGGTGGAGGTTTTGATTTAGCTCAACCAAGTCAGGACAGAATTGCGTTTGTACAGGCAAAATTTCCCGTTTATCAACCAATTGATTTCAGCAGAGTAAACACTGACCAACTGACCACATCAATGGTTGACGCCGTAAAGAAGAATGCTGGCCTTGACGGAAAAGCCTATGCCGTTCCACATTGCTACGGCACCACCGGAATGATTGTTAACAAAAAACTGGCTCCGGAAGCAAATGACTGGTCCGACCTCTGGAATCCCAAGTACGAAGGAAAAATCTCCTACCGATTGAAAAGACCACTGTTAATTGCAACTGCATTTGGTATGGGTGAAGATCCATTTGCACTCTATGATGATAAGGCTGCATACCAGGAATTGATGAAAAGAGTTGAAAAAACTCTTATCGACTCCAAAAACCTCGTTAAGAATTACTGGACCAGTGGTGACACCCAGGTTGCAATCATCAAAAGTGGTGATGCCAATGTTATCTCCGGTTGGGATGGAAAAGGCTGGAGTCTTCATAAAACAAATCCTGATATCGACTTTATTGCTCCCAAAAGCGGTGCCTTAGGATGGATTGACACCTTTGCAATTCCAGCTAAGTCTAAAAATCTCGACGCTGCATATAAATGGATCAACTTTATGCTTGAGCCTGAAAATGCCGCCTACTTTACCAACAAAGAAGGATATGGTACTGCTTCAGCTGGTGCCATTGAATTTTATAATGAAGAGACTAAGGCCAATTTCAGTCGCTCATTTACCAAGGCGGATATTGACAATATCAAATGGCACCCACCGGTACCAGATGGTTTTGAAGCCATTGAGTCCAAGATTCTCGATAGAATTAAAGCAGCAAAATAGTAGTATCGAAGGCTACGGCCTTCTGTTTGCATAATATCTATAAACAACTCTGAAAAGCTTCAGAGTTGTTTATGGCCATTGCAGTAGCCGCGTTTCCTTTCAGGCAACTATTCAAAAGAGCCTTTTTCCAACGATTGATTTACCCCAGGGATTTGTATGAGTAATGTTCTAGAAATTAAGAATGTCACTAAGAAATTTGGTGATTTTACAGCCGTTGATTCAGTAAATTTTGATGTTGAGGATGGTGGCTTTTTCTCTATTCTTGGCGGGTCAGGATGCGGAAAAACGACGCTTTTACGAATGATTGCCGGCTTTGAGCAAGAGACAGAAGGACAGTTGTTTATCCGCGGTGAGTCAATGAAAGGAATCCCTCCTGAAAAACGGGCTGTCAACATTGTCTTTCAGAATCTTGCTCTCTTTCCCATGATGAATGTGGAGAAGAATGTTGCCTTTGGACTACAAAGACAAAAACGCCCCAAGCTGGAAGTTCAGACCCGAGTAACAGAAATGCTTGAACGCGTGGGGCTGATTGGGTTTGAAAAGAAAAATGTGGATGATCTTTCCGGTGGCCAACGCCAGCGAGTAGCAATTGCCAGGTCCCTGGTTTTGAGACCATCCATCCTGTTACTGGATGAACCCCTTGGTGCTTTAGATAGAAAACTACGGGAACACATGAAGATTGAGCTCAAAATCCTGCAAAAAGAAATTGGAACAACATTTATTTATATTACCCATGACCAGTCGGAAGCACTTGTTATGAGTGATAGAGTAGCCGTAATGAACGAAGGTCGCTTTGAACAGATCGATACTCCCAAAAATCTGTACAAACATCCCGCGACTTCCTTTGTTGCTGGCTTTGTCGGAGAAAGCAATGAATTTAATATCGCAGGATATGCAGATGGTATACTCACCACGGAGCATGGTTGCAAACTCCGTAAGCCAGGTCTTGATTTCCAGCCCGGAAAACTCTTTATGCGACCGGAAGCTATTATTCTGAATCCTTCGGAAGACCTTATTGATGTTGAACGAATCCCCATGAAAATCCAAGCCATACTCTTTGATGGCTCCAACACCAAGATATCTGCACACATAGAACAGGGTAATGATAAAGTACTGATTTCACTACCTCAAAATGCCGAGTTTGAACAGTTAAAAGAAGGCGATAACATTTTGACTGGTATTCATCACAATGACCTGAAATGTTATCAGGATTAGGAATATGAAAAAACCTATTAACAGCACTTTTTATCTCCTGATGGTTCCAGTCCTTTTGTGGCTGCTATTACTGATCGTTGTCCCTCATCTCGATATGTTTTTCAGATCATTCCGTTTTGAAAATGATGACGGTTTAATGGTCTTTTCCCTGAACAATTATCTCTCTTTTTTTGAAGATCAGATTTATTGGCTCACCTTTGTCCAGACAGCACTCTACTCCATTGGAATTACCTTTCTGGCTTTTGTGGTCACCTTTCCAGTCGCCTTTTATCTGACCAAGGTAATCGCAAAGAAATACAGTAGTTTTATGGTATTACTGCTTCTTATTCCAATATGGATTGGTGAACTGGTAACGATTTATGGCTGGATGATTTTACTCAGCGACAATGGGGTAATCAATAATTTCCTGATACAAATCGGACTGATTGATACGCCCATAGTGATGCTCTATACCAATTTCAGCATGACCATTGGCCTGCTATATATGTCCATGCTCTTTATGATTATTCCCATGATGTCAGCACTGGAAAGTCTCGATGACAGCCTTATTGAAGCGGCGAGCGATCTGGGTGCTTCAAAATGGACTATTTTTCGCCAGATAATCATCCCCTACACAACACCCGGAATCGCCTCGGGTGGGATTATCGTCTTTATGTTGGTAATTGGTGACTATGTCGCTCCAAATATTCTTGGAGGAAAAAGTTCCCTCTGGTTCACGGAGCAGATATATAATAAATTTCTGGCCACCTTTAACTGGAATGAAGGAGCAGCCTTTGGCTTTCTACTGCTGCTGCTCTCTTCTGCCATTATCTGGCTGGCACTGAGAATCACTGGACAAAAACTTGAGAGGGTTGGATCATGATACGTAGCTTACCATGCTCAGGACTATACACAGCCGGATTTCGTCTCTACATAATTCTTTTCTATATTTTTCTAATTATGCCTCTGATCACAATCTGTGTCCTGGCATTTAACGACTCAAATTTTATTGCATTACCCTGGAATGGGTTCTCAATGGACTGGTTTTTTTCAGATACCGAAGACCGTCTTGGTTTTTTTAAAGATCCTGATTTAATGCTGAGCGTCTGGACAAGTCTGAAAACCGGTTTTTTGGTCGCATTATTTTCCACGATAGTTGGTACCCTTGCCGCCTTATTGTTTGAAGAGGAACAATTCAGGCTCAAAGGCTTACTCTATTTTCTGGCTTTGGCACCCTTGGTTATCCCAGGAGTAGTTTTGGGTATATCCATTCTACTCAGTTCAACATATGCTGGAATGTATATGGAAGAGACTTTTGGCCTGGAATTGGAGTTCCTCGGACCAAGCTTCTGGTTGGTTGTTATCGGGCAATTCTCATTCGGCGCAACCTATGTAATGCTCTTGGTTGGTGCCCGTCTCAAAAAATTTGACAGAGTTCTTGAAGAGGCAGCCCTGAGCCTCAGAGCCACACGCCTTGAAGTCATTTGGTTGATAACTATTCCGTTTTTACGACCTGCCATTATCGGGGCGTTTGTGGTGGCATTTTTGATTAGTTTCTCAAATTTTAATACTACTATTTTCCTGGTAGGATCTGACCCAACCCTGCCCGTTGATCTCTACTCCAGAATCAAATTCAGCTCCACCCCGGTACTAAATGCCGTATCATTTCTCATAGTCGCATTTATTACTTTTTCCGCTATTATCAGTTTCGTTCTTAACCGAAAAAAAGCGTAAGACCTATTCTGAGAATATTTATGCTGATAGCACATATTAGTGACCTCCACATCACCGGGAAAAACAAAAAAGCATACGGGATAGCCCCGACTGCTGAAAACCTTGCTCACTGTGTTGAACATATTAACCAACTCATTCCTGAACCAAATATTGTTCTTGTAACCGGAGATGTCACCGATAAAGGCCAGCTCGAAGAAGCTGAACACGCAGCACTCCTTTTAAACAAGCTGCACGCCCCCTACTACCTCGTACCAGGCAACCATGACGATCGCTCAACCCTATCTTCCGTATTTGGCAAAAACGCCTGCCCTAGAGACAATAACGGCTTTATTAGTTACGTTCTCAATGACTATGACATTCGCCTGATTGGAGTCGACAGTACCATACCCGGTAGCGCAGGCGGAGAGCTCTGTGACAAGAGAATCAAAGGGCTTCAAGAACTCCTGAGCACGGAGTGTGAAAAACCTGTTATACTTTTCATGCACCACCCTCCGGCGAAATTTGGAGTACTTGAAACCGACAAAGATGGTTTTATCGGGGCAACCAAGTTCGCCGAACTGGTTGCACAACATACAAATATAATAGGTATTTTGTGTGGACACATCCATCTCACAGCACACTCGGGATGGAGTGGAACAGTAATTAGCACCGCTCCCAGCATGGGACTACAACTTGTGCTCGACCTGACACTCACCCATCACTCTGCATTCAACCTTGATGCACCCGGCTACCTCCTCCACTATTTAAATCCTGACAATACTCTTGTCTCTCATACAATCACTGTAAAAGATATGGATGGACCGTATCGATTCAAAGAACATCGGGGATCTGCATAGATGACCAATACTAAAAGTATCCAGCCAATTCTTGTTGCAATCGATTTTTCTGAGGATTCCGAAGCGGCATTACTCTGGGCCAGCAACTATACAAAATTGACAAAATCACCGCTGATTATTCTGCATGTTGTCCACGACCCCGCAGATGCTCCCGGATTTTACCGTCGGGAGGAAGATGACTGGTCGGAACCGATGGCCGTAGTCGCCAACCGGATGGCGAAAGATTTCATGAAAAAGATGTATGATAAAAACCCGACACTAGCTCCCTTATTGGAAGCACGTCTGGAATTCGTCCAGGGTTTGCCTCCAGGGCGTATTGTTGAATTTGCGGAAAAAGTACAGGCACAGATCATTGTAATTGGCAGCTGCGGTAGAAGTGGCCTGACTCATATCCTTTTAGGATCCGTTGCCGAACGCGTCGCCCAAATTTCCAAGATACCAGTAGTTATAGTAAAAGATACAGCGAAACAAGGGGACATAAATGAGTAATCCTTTTGCCAGCCTGGAGCTATGGGGAGGCCTGTTTGGTGGTCTTGCACTGTTCCTGTTTGGAATGGATATTATGACAAAGGCCCTGAAGCTGGTTGCTGGCGACCATATGAAGGACCTTCTTGCCAGATTTACCCGTAACCGCTTCGTTGGTGCCGGGATGGGGGCAATCATAACCTCAATTATCCAATCATCATCGGTCACCACTGTTCTGCTAGTCGGCTTTATCTCTGCAGGAATCATGTCCATGGCGCAGAGTGTCCCTGTTATAATCGGCGCCAATATCGGCACGACCATTACCGCCCAGATACTTGCCTTCAAAGTCACGAAACTTGCCCTGCTCCTTATTGCTGGTGGATTTTTTTTAACTTTAACCTCTAAGAAAAGCAGCCGACGTCAATATGGATTTATGATTTTAGGTCTGGGGCTTGTTTTTTACGGGATGAGCGTCATGAGCGATGGGATGAAGCCCCTGCGTTCATATGACACCTTTATCAACTTTATGACCACCCTTGAAAGCCCTGCTCTTGCAATATGTATTGGTGCTGCCTTTACTGCAATAATACAATCCTCCTCGGCCACAACTGGTATTTTAATTGTTATGGCAGGCCAGGGACTGCTCGGGCTTGAGAGCGCAATAGCACTCACTCTTGGATCAAATATCGGCACATGTATAACAGCAGGACTTGCCGCAATCGGAAAGCCGCGAGAAGCGGTGCGAACCGCAGCAGTTCATACACTTTTTAATGTGTTGGGGGCTGTCCTCTGGATTGGTCTTATTCCACAACTTGCAGAACTTACCCGCTGGCTGTCACCCGTACACAATGAGTTAAGCGGTGTTGCCCGCCTTGCCGCAGAATCCCCTCGGCAAATTGCTAATGCCCATACCTTTTTCAACTTTGCCAACGCTTTTATTTTTATCGGGTTCACCACCCAGATAGCCCGTCTTGTAGAGTGGATTATTCCAGACAAACCAATTCGGCTCAATGAGGACTTCATTCCCAAATTTCTTGATGAATCCCTTTTATCAACGCCCTCAATTGCTCTGGAAAATGCCAGTCGTGAAATTTCAAGAATGGGGACTTACACCAGAAGCATGGTAGATGAGTCAATGCCGCTTGCTCTCACAGGAACCCTGATGGAAGTGCAGAAAATTGCAGAAAAAGATAAGGTTATAGATAGCCTGCATCACCATATAATCGACTATCTCAGTATGATCAGCTCCAGTGACATCTCAAGTGACCAATCAAAAAAACTAGTCAATCTGATTCAGATAGCAAACGGACTCGAACGGATTGGCGACAGAATTGCCACTGATCTTGTTGTTTCTTCCCTTAAGCGTATTAACGAAAGGGTAACAATCAGCCCACAAACAACAAGAGTTTTGATGAAATTTCACTTCGAAGTCATCAAAGCGCTCGACAGTGCCCTTACCGCAGTCACAAATGGAGATAAAAATCTTGCCGAAAATGTTCGTGCCATGAAAGGTGATGTGGCAAGAATGAATAAAGAAATTACCAGATACGAGATTGAGCGCCTTACAGCTGATGCTCCCAACCGTATTGCGACCTATGCTCGTGAAGTTGAAATCGTAGACATTTTTGACAATATTTTCAGAATCGTTCGACAGATTACACGTTTCCAAACAAATCAGGAGAAGAATGCTATGGAAGATAGTGCATCAAAAACCGCTGAGCCTCAGGAGCAATAAAATACAATTTGAGGCCTTACAGTATTCAGGTTTATTGAGTGCTTCTACACAATATGAATCACTGGAAATACTTACAGTCAAGAAAAGACAGGGATTCTGTTTCTTCAAAATACCGGTTCAAGTCACATACAACCTGAACCGGTTTCCGTTTATCCTCTTGTTATCCATCTTTAAAAACGTACATCCATCAGCAAATAATAATTTTCCAGTGTTGCATTTGATTCTCTGGGAGCTCCCATGTGCTGACCACTGCCTGTGTAGTCATAATCCACATACAGATATCCAGCGCGGAAGAACAGGTGTTTGTTAACCGGTTGAATATAGTAGGCATCATAGACACTTCCTCTGGTAGAGAGCTTATTAAAGAGATCCGGAGTGCCCATTGTCATACTGAACCAGTACTCAGATCCTTTATTATACTCAAAACCGACCTTGGGCATGTTGAGCGACTGCATGGGGAGGGTATAACGTAATCCAGTATATATAGAAGACCCTGAATGGTCGGACTGGCCATCTGACGATAACAGACCGAAGAGTCCCATAGGCGCATTGCCGTTAGCCTTACTTTTATTGCCGCCGTAAGAGAAAAAGGCATCAAAACCAGTGGAGGCTATATCTGATGCCTGCAGGTGCACACCCCAGATATCCATATCACCTAAATCGGTATTAGCCATACCGGTCTCGTATAATTTGGGCCCTGAAAAATAAAACGGCAGATCCCATATCTTTGCATAACTGAACACAACAAGACTGTTCGCCATTCCCGGAATTTCTGTCTCGAAAAAAGTGGCCGCCATGGTTGAGTCCCCGGCCTCATCGTCATCCAGGAACGGAAAAGGAGATCCTGTGTTATTATCGTCATCGGAATGATACACTTTTCCGTAGGCAAACCGCCACCCTGCTTCTTTCAGTCCGGTATAACGATCGAGACCGAAAGTAACAACAATGCCGTCGTTCTCACCATCAAAGAGTAAGGCAGGATAGGTAGATTGACGTAAGCGATTTTCACGCAGCTCAAATGGAGGGCCCTCGGTGGATGGGTGGCGACCAACTGTTACAGCTACAGGAATGGGAGAACCCTGCGGAACCCAGTCTACATAAGCCCTGTCTACCCAGAGATTACTGCTTCCCGGTCGGTGGGATCGATTAAAATCATTCAACAGGTCAGAAGAAGTCCCATCGTCACTGTCGCCCCAATTTTTATACATGGCTAAACGACCGTTAAACTGGAGAGAGTCCGTGATTTTTGCTTCCATATTCAAACGAAAACGGTTGGTCCAGTTATTGGAATCACTTGTCTTATCGTAAGGAGTCATGGCCGCTCCCATAGCCTCCACAGGTACCATGCCGGACTGCAGATTCTTTTGGAGGGTCGTCATATTGATAGTATTATAATTTTTTCCTGTATAGCCATCAACCCTGACCCGAAGTTCTCCACCAAAGTTAATTTTACTTTTAATGCTCTTCGTCTCCAGTGTATCCAGGCTATCATAGATACTATCAATATCCTGCGTTACCTTGTCGTATTTGATATCTGAACCCGGTACGCCTTTCACAGGAACTGCTTCCAGCGTTTCAACCCTCTGCTGCAGGGCATCAAGCCTGTCCATAATTGCTTTATAATCTTCCAGCGGTATTGTTACAGTGTCGTCTCCAGCATACACATTACCTGCCATAGCCAGCATTACACATACACTTACCAAGATTTTTTTCATCTCTGTCCTCCTGATGCTCTGCTATTTCGGGAAATTGGATTATCCATAAATGTGTTCATACATTTTTTCCTCATTTTGGGATAACCGCAGCAACAGGATGATCACTATCTGCCGCATGATTTTGCAAAAATTTCAAGATATCAGCCATTTCATCTGCACTGACACTGAGATCTCCAGGATGACGATCTCGTTTAAAATACTTAGCCCACACGACTCCAGCTTTATCGGCCGGATTTACCGGAGGAGCTTCCGCGCCATCTCTATGACAGGATCCACATTTTTCCAGGAATAAATCTAATTCACCGGCAGTTGCCATTGACGACAAACCGACCATGAGATATAGCACTCCTGCGGCACAGATAATTCTTTTTCTCATCCACTCCCTCCTTATGTATCCATCCTTATGTAATTCCAATGCTTGTTCTTTTTAACAGTCTCTTTTGAGAGCATAACTCTACTCTCCCGCATGGGCAAAGGTACTAATAAGACGCCTCTTCCCACATCTCCGAGTTAAAGACTTCAACCCGATTACGACCATTATCTTTGGCATTATACAGAGCAACATCAGCAAATTTTATGGCCTCCCATATCCCCTGACTCTCGGTCGCAGGAAATTCGGTTACACCAATACTTGTTGTTTTCTGTATAACCTGACCGGACGCCTGGAATTTATAATTTTCTACGGCCTGGCGGATATTTTCGGAAATAGCAACAGCCGCCCCCTTTTCACAATCCATAAGGAGAATAATAAACTCTTCGCCGCCAAATCGAATCACCAGATCAGCACTGCGTACAGCATTGAGAAGAACCTGAGCCAGTTGAATAAGGACAGCATCACCGGCATCATGCCCATGCTTATCATTGACCTGCTTAAAATAATCAAGATCGCACATCAAAACACCCAGATTCGTACCCCGGCGACGGACACCGGCAACAATCTGATCCAGAGATGATTCAAGGTACCGTCGATTAAAGAGCCCCGTAAGCTGATCCTTAGTCGCCATCTCCTCAAGCTCTGCGGCCAAATGTTTACTCTGCAGGACGGGTAATGTCTCAGCAATAAAATTCTGGGCCTCGGCAATATGATTACGAACAGAAATCTGCTCCTCTTTATTCATAGCTTTAGAAAAAAGAAACTGAACCACACCTATAACATGACCACCAACAATCATCGGAACACAAAAATGATCAAGAGAATCCTGAAAGGGAAAAATGTTGCAAATATGCTCATCGTCGTAGGAAGTAATTATCGAACCGGTGCGTTTTGCCCGGCAATTATTCGCCGTACTAAATTCAGGCAGCTCGTCTTTTAATTCAGTAGGATGACTAAAAACATGCTCCATCGTGTTTTGGCCACGTAATTTTTCATAAATAACAAATTGCTTCAATCCTAATTTTTGAATGAAGATACGAGCCAGACGTTCATAAATCTCTTTGGTGCTCTCATCGGCTTCAATGGTTTTTCGAAAAAATGAGATCGACTGCATATTGGTCAGCATATCCTTGATAGCATGAGCAACTTCACCGATTTCATCCCGTCGATATTGAATAAAGCCGGAAAGTTGATCCATACGTACTGCATCTGAACCGCCGCTTTCATGCTGCCCGGCCATCATACGGCCGAGGTTTCTCAACAAAGAAACAAAATTCACAAGAGGTTTAACCATATTTTTACTGATTATCAGGCTGATAGCAGTAAAAAGAAGAGCAAGAAAAGCAAGGGTCGCGACAAGATAGAGAATATTCTTTTTTGCCGTAACCATACCCTGCTGCATAAGCGTAAAGGAAGATTCATTTTTAGACAATGAATCCTCTGCAATGGAATTTTTCAGCAAATCAACAGTGGCAATAATCTCCTGTTCTGTCTCCATGGTAACAAGGCGAATGGCAGCAACGGTACTGCTTGCGTCATCCAGAGAATAAAATGCTTCCTGCAGATCACGAATAATCTTTTTCTCGGCTGCGGAAAGACGACTGCCGATCGAGTCTAATTGTTTTTCCACTTCTGTCAGGTTTTCGGCAATCGCGATCTGAGCCGCTTTAATATGACCTATCTGCCCAGTCATAATTGTGGAGACATACAACTCCTGATGACGTGATTTTGCCTTATTAACAACGGGGATTAGCTGATAGGCGAGCTCCTGCGGAATTCCTTGTAAGTTCCGGGCTAAGGCTTTAGAAATATCATTATCTGCCTGAAAAACCTGATCATTGTTCTCCTGCAGACTCTTCATCCGGATAGCAAGAACATCTATAATCTTCTGTAAATGAGCAAGATCTTCCGCCAGCTCTTCCGGCAGTGTGTTTCGTAGTGTTTTGGTGTCATTACGGATAGCTATCAGTACGACATCATCGGCCGACTGCATATACAGACGCAGATTGGAGTGAATAGACGCAAGGAGGCGGGAAACGTTGAAATTTTGCTGTAGGTTTTGCTGAAGCTGTCCGGATGAGGTTCGGATATTTATATAATAATTATCAAACTGGCGAATCTTCCAGGCACCAAACCCTACCACCAGTAAAACAATGGCAATAGAAAAAATAATCAGACCCCGCATTCGTCCCTGCAAGGTCAAGCCAAACATACTCATCCTCATTACGACTCCTGATAGAATTACAGTTTTTTTCTTAGTCCGGAATTATGTGGTTAAAGTGATAAGAATTCGCTTTTCGTCAGGAAAGTATCAAGAGGAGAACACGCACCTAGCCACTCAATTAGCACACCAAGGTGAACTAAAGTAGTGGCTTTTGTGACCATCCACCACAAGCCCTTACTGGCTAAGTGTCAACAATCACAGGTCACTCACCTTTTCACAAAAAAATACCCTATAATACTTTCCCCAAAACAGCAACATCAATAAGAAGCACAAGGGAAGCATCCCGTGGGTCGCCATCGGTATCAATCGCTTTCGTAAACCGGCTCGTCAGAACCCGGCCAAGAGGGTGAAGAAACCCTGCGATTCAAGACCTGCCCCCTGTGTTTTTTGGGCGAAATCCCCACTTCCGAATTAAAAATGGAGACTTATTTGGCCCCCAGTCCTAATAGGACTTGATGAAATCGGGATTGCCACTTCCCTTTAAGGGCTTATCCGACATGCCTAATGCTTTACGTCGCTTAACATTGCTATTCCAAACCTTGAAAGCATTGCTTTTTTTATTTTCACACCTATTTTCCCATTCTCGATATTCCTTTTGCGCCTCTTCATCCTGTTGTTCCAGAACCGCCATTCCATCTTCATACACTTTTCTATCATGCTCCAATGCTGCTTCGTTTTCTGCTTTTTCCTGTTCTATGGTCTTGGCAATGAACTCATCCCATTCCTTTTCAATTTCAGCTTTAGTTTTACCCGCAGCTATACCTGTCTCATAAAATATTTTTTCCGCATCAGAGTCTGTCATGCGTGCATATTTGAGTGTTCTTTCTCTTTTATTACTCGCACTTGATGGGCCGCGTGCGGCTTTTAGTTCCAAATCACGCACCGCAGTAGCCGTGGTACCTGTCTGTGCTGCCTTGAGCTTCTGCCCGCGTTCTGCCGAAGCTCCACATTCATCATAATATTGATTAATAACTTCTTTGTCCTCTGCCCACCTTCGTTCTTCTGCTGCGACTTCACGTTCGGAATTCTGGTTCATCCGACTGAAGCGTACTTTTGAAATAAGTTTTGCAAAAAAAAGTGGACATGCGATTTCCTTAATTAGAAGAACCACCAACTAATTCAGGAGGGAAAGCATGTCCACTAGTCTACTGTATCACGCTTTTGGTATTCGTGAATATAAATATGTACGTACGGAAT
>Ga0307929_1000429_pt1 | contig 41559 bp, 41 predicted proteins | sample AceLakmetage1330_FD_203160 | JGI IMG/M metagenome (GOLD analysis project Ga0307929, IMG submission 203160) | Saline water microbial communities from Ace Lake, Antarctica - #1330 | ecosystem: Environmental > Aquatic > Non-marine Saline and Alkaline > Saline | place: Antarctica: Ace Lake... | reverse complement strand
TTGCCATATAGCTATTCAAATAAAAAAGGTAAAACGAGGATATATTCGATCCCCCGAGGATTCATTTGTCAACAGTGTCAACATTTTGGAATATGTACTAAATCTAGAAGAGGAAGAAGTGTAAGCCGGCTTATTAGAGAGGAAGCTCGAGAAAAATTCGAAGCACAGTATAAACAACCGAAATCACAAGCCATATATAAGTTACGCCAGGAGAAAGTTGAACTGCCATTTGGGCATATAAAACGTAATTTAAAAGTAGATGCTTTTCTTCTTCGAGGGAGAGAAGGAGTCAAAGCGGAGATGGCGCTGCTATCAAGCTGTTTTAATATCGTCCGGATGATCAACATTTTGGGAGTCCCCGGTCTTATTCAACAAATGGGGTAGTTAAGAAGAAGTCTCTCCTTTGTCCCAAGTAATATTGATAAAATAACGATCGGAAACAGCTCGATTTTTGGATCTATATTTCCTCATGACTAAACTTTCCTCCAAGTGTGAAAAAGAGTCAATTATAGAGGCATTTGCGACACAGTCTGCAAGCGTGTTTTGTCAAATAAGGATTGTTGGCGGGATGATTCAGGCTGGGTTTGATAATATTTTGCCTGCGTCGCCGTGGATAACCAGGTCGGCTTCAGTGTCCAGGGGGGTTGGTTCGCGGTTGATGATGACCAGACGACATTTTCGGGATCGATACCCGGGGAGGGCGGCGGCGGGATAGACTGCCAGGGAGGAACCGACCACGCAGAGGAGGTCGGCCTCCTCAATTGCTTTTTGAGAATAGAGCCAGTCCTCCTCAGGGAGGGATTCGCCAAAGAAGGTTACTTCCGGCTTGTAGACCCCGCCGCAGGAGTGATAGGGGATTTCTCCCTTCCGGATCACGGGATAGATTTCCTGGGTGGCGATCCGATGCCCGCATTTGACGCAGCGGCTGAATTCAAGATTCCCGTGAACGCACCAGACGGTCCGGCTCCCTGCCCGCTGGTGGAGATCATCGATATTCTGGGTAACGACGGTCACCAGGTGGGTCTCCTGGAGTCGGGCGATGGCCAGATGAGCCGGATTGGGGAGGGAGTTTTCCATGACCTCTAGGAACTCAGCCGAGAATTGATAGAAAGGCTTTGGATCGGCCAGGAAGGCGGAAATATCGAAGATGTTAATATTTTTCGGATTGCTGTAAAGTCCGTCAGCGGAACGGAAGTCAGGAATTCCGCTCTCGGTGGATATGCCGGCGCCGGTCAGAAATACAATCCGGCGGGATTGGTTGATATATCCCTTAAACTCCTGAATCAATTCCTGGTTGATCATCTGCTTGTCACCTCACGAAAAATGTTTAGGCCAGCCATAGCTAGACCACACTCGAAAAGGTATTTTCAACTTCTTGTGTTCAAAAAACTAAATATTCACCACGAAGGGCACGAAGAAAAACAAAGAAAACTATGTAATTTTTCCTGTTTTCTCAAATTCCTTCGTGAACTTCGTGCTCTTCGTGGTTAAAAAGGCTTTTCGAGCAAGGTCTAGCTATAGCAGATCGCGGCATTTTTACCAATTGTTCTTTCTCGAGATTGTGTTATAATTATAGTGACCTGTGATTTGTCCTTTTCCATCTGCCTTTTTGAGCATGTTCATATTAATAAGTCAATAGAGGGAGTTCTCATGTCAACTAATTTGCCATCGATTCGTTTCCCGGAGGGGGAAGGAAGTATCTCCCGCCGGGAGTTTATGAAACTGCTGGCCTCGACAGCTGTTGCCGCTGCCGGGGCATCGCTGATACCCCAAAGTACGGCCTTTTCCGCGCCGGCTATCGCCAATAACAGCGCCGAGATCTTGGTCGTTAAGGGTAAAGATTACCGGCGCCTGATCAGTGAAGGATTGCGGTTAATGGATTTCCCTGGCCGTTTTCTCAAGCCGGGGGGGAAAGTGGTCATCAAGCCGAACGCGGCCTGGTCGCGCACTCCTGAACAGGCGGCCGATACTAATCCCGTTCTAATCTCCGAGTTGATCAATGCCTGCCGTAAGGCAGGCGCGGGAGAGATTATCGCCGTGGAGAATCCCTGTGATAATTACAAGAGCGCGTTCAGGATCAGCGGGATAGAGAGTGCGGTGAAAGCCGCCGGCGCGAAGATGATTCCCCTGGTTGAGACCGGAGATTTTACCGCGGTTACTATTCCCCGGGGGAAGGTGCTGAAATTTGCCCAGGTGGGGAAGAAGATTCTCGAAGCGGACCTCTATATAAATATTCCCATTGCCAAGGTTCATAAAAGCGCCGGTCTGACCATGGCGATGAAGAATCATATGGGCGCGGTCCAAGACCGCTGGTTCTTTCATAAAAACGACCTCCACCAGTGTATCGCCGATATCAGTTCTTATCTTCGCCCCGATCTCACGATACTTGATTGTACCCGAATCCTCACCACCCGAGGCCCGAAAGGGCCCGGTGATGTGAAAGTACTCGACCGGGTAATCATGGGGACCGATCAGGTGGCGATAGACTCCTACGGGGCCACTCTCTTCGGCATGAATCCGGGGGATATCGGGTACTTAAAAGCCGCTGGCGCGATGGGTCTGGGCGTAACCGATCTTTCGGCTATCCGTGTTAAGGAGCATTCCATTAGTGCATGATGAAGATCAATAAGATCATTGCTCTCCCCGTCATCCTGGCATGGGGTGTCTTCTTTTATCTCCAGTTCGAGTGTCCCTTCCTCTCCGCCCTGGGACAGAACCTCAGCCCGAATTTTCTTCCCTCGATCATCCGCCATGAGTTCTTCTGGCTCTTCTGGCTGGCTTTTCCCCTGTTGATCTTATCGTTCTTCAAGGGCCGTTTCTTCTGCTGGTATCTCTGCCCGGTTGGTCTCATCCAGGATCTGCTGCCCGGATTCCGGCCGGCTCGGATCAAGACTATTAACACTCTTCTCTTTCTCTTCCTCTTTGGCTTCGGATTTTTCAGCTTAAACCTTCTGGCCATCTTTGATCCGCTGGTATCGGTCAACCGAGCCGTGACCGCGCTCCATACTCGCGCGCTCGCCGCGGTAGTTTTTTTAGCCCCGGTTCTGCTGATTCTCCTGCTGAATACCTGGCGGAAGCGTTTCTGGTGTTTCAAGCTCTGTCCTCTGGGGGCTTTATTTGATTGGGTAACGAAATTAAAGACCGGTTTTCGTTCCCCCGAGAGGAAACAAGCATCGGACCCGGGTCGGCGGAGAGCACTCCTGACTCTGGGAGGAGGCTTGGCGGCGGGGTTGGCCTGGCATCTCTTTAATCGGTGGAGAACCGGTATTCACCCCAGGCTGATACGTCCCCCGGGCGCGCTCCCGGAAGATGAATTCACCGACTGTTGCGTCCGCTGCGGGAGCTGTATCGGGGTCTGCCTGACCGGGGGTCTCCAGCCATCGCTCCTGGAAGGAGGCCCGGAGGGACTCTTCACCCCCCGTTTGGTTCCCGCGGCCGGGGAGTGTGATGAGTTCTGCAATAAATGCGGTCAAGCCTGTCCCACCCAGGCAATCCGGTATCTGCCCCTGAAACAAAAGCGAGACTTCAAGATGGGTACCGCCCGGATCAATCGGGATCGCTGCATTGCCTGGAGCCAGGATAAGCACTGCCTGGTCTGCGAGGAATACTGTACTTACCAGGCTATCCGGACGGAGAAGAACCGGAATGGTATTGATTGCCCGGTGATGATCCCTGATCTCTGCCGCGGGTGCGGGCTCTGTGAAAAAAACTGCTTTGCTACCCCCTTCCACGCCATAATCGTTTTCAACGAGGATGCCGGGAGGATGATAAAATCAGGGTGAGGTGATCTGATCCGCGTCCAGATCACGGAGGAAGAGGGAGAATTCTTTTTCGGCTGAATCTTTGATGGAGGATTGCAGTATATCATACTTCTCGATGAACTTTCGTCCAGCGGGGGTCAACTCGGCGCCGCCGCGATCACAGCCGCCGTGTTTCCTGATTAGCAGTTTCCGGTCCAGATTCTCTTCCAGGCGGTTGATGATCTTGAGGGCCTTGGCGTAGGAGAGTCTCATCTCTTTACTGGCCCGGCTGATCGATCCGGATTCGTCAATTGCCCGGAGGAGCCAGATCAGGCCGATCCCCATGAATGTCTCATCCCGGTCGTTGGCAAGACTGATCTTGAGTTTGATCTGCATTGTTCCTTAGCTATACCTCACTCGAAACACCTTTTTAACCACGAAGGACACGAAGATCACGAAGGAAACCACAAAGAAACTATATAATTATTGCTAATTTTCTCAGATCCCTTCGTGAACTTCGTGTCCTTCGTGGTTAAAATTCGCTTTATTACTCTTAGCTTGAATTAGTAACTCCTCCAGGGTCAGGTCGGCGGAGGACTTTTTTAGGGAATCTTTCAGGATATTTTCAATCCGGCAGACTTCCGGAGATTGGAGCAGGACAGGCGGGATAACCTCCGGTCCGCCGGAGTTGCGGAGGATATCCAGGACCATCTTGAGTGTTATCGCGCTCAGGTCTTGGGCCGGCTGGTATAGCCTCTCCTCCCCGGCGACCTCATTGATTAATCCGCCGGTCGACATCTGCTGGAGAATCTGGTTGGCCAGGCGGATTGGGACGTTAAGATCTCCGGCCAGTTCCTCCGCCCCGGAGGGAGGAGTGCCCTTGATGAATCGGGAACCGATCCGGACCAGAAGATTGATAGCCACCAGTTCGCGATATGCCCAGCTCCGGGTCAGAGCGGACCCTTCGCCATGGTAAGTACGGACATTCTGGACCGCGAAAGAGATCTCCGCTCCTAATAAGACAAGATTCCAGCTGATATAGAGCCAGATCAGATTGATCGGGATCGAAGCCAGGGCACCGTAGATGCCGGCATACTTTACAAATCCGACCTGGAAGGTGATGTACCCCCAAAGAGCGGCCTGCCAGATCAATCCGGCAAGTAACCCCCCTGACAAGGCCGGCAATATCTTGACCTTGGTATTGGGCATAAAGATATATAAGAGAGAGAAGCCCAGGCAGATGAGCAGTTTATTGAGAGAATTCCAGAAAAATATCTGGAGAGTTTCAAAATGAAGAACCGTGGTGAAGAGTTCGTTAGAGTGTAATACCCCACCGATTGTTACCCCGGCGACGATGAAGATCGGTACTACTATAATTACGCTCAGGTAATCACTGAATTTTCTCCATAGATTTCGGGCCTTTTTAACCCCCCAGATATGGTTGAAGGAGGACTCAATGTTACCCATTACTGAGATGACCGTTAGCACCAGCAATGCCAGAGCGATCGGCCCCAGAGTTCCTGCCTTAATATTGTCAACGAAAGAGAAGAGGCGGGCACCGATCTCCTCATTGCCCAGGGTGACATTCTCGACCAGAAAAGCTTTGAGCGGAGTGATATCCATCCCGAAGGCCCGGGCCATGGCAAAGGAGAATGCGAGGAGCGGTACTATTGAGAGGAGACTGGCGTAGGTAAGCGCGGAGGAACGGAGCGGGCAGCTGTCTTTCAAAAAGCCCCGAATCACCATATAGATAACCTTACCTACGCGAACCAGGAACCGGCTGGCCCGGGAGAGGGTGGAGATTTCCAGTTCCCAGATATCGTGGGTAAAGAAACGGATATATTTCGTAATGGCATTCATTTTTTTCGCGACAAAAATAAGATTATTGAAATACCGAAGCAATAAGAGTAAGGTATATTTTATTAACAAGTATTCTTGGGGAGTAATTTACATTGAGATAGCTATGAAGACAACTATTTTTATCAGCCGCCTGATCCCGCGGGCCGGCATCGAGATATTGGAAAACGCCGGATTCGTGGTGGAGATCAATCAGAAAGACCGGGTTCTCACCAAGGAAGAACTGCTGGCCGGATGTCAGGGGAAAGACGGTCTGCTCTGTCTTTTGACCGATACGATTGACCGGGAGTTTATCGATCAGATGGGGCAGTTAAAAGGTATTGCCACCATGGCGGTCGGCTATAATAATATTGATCTGGCCGCGGCCGAGGAGAAGGGGATCCCGGTTAGCAATACTCCAGGAGTCCTCACCGATGCCACCGCCGACCTGGTCTGGGCGCTCCTTATGGCTACCGCCCGGCGACTCCCCGAGGCGGAACGGTATCTCCGGGCGGGAGAATTCAAAAGCTGGGGGCCGATGCTTTTTCTGGGGGGCGATCTCCGCGGACGGACTCTGGGGATTATCGGGGCGGGGCGGATCGGGACCGCGGTTGGATTGCGATCCCGGGGGTTCGGGATGAATATTATCTATACCGATCCGGAGAAGAACCGGGTTCTGGAAGAAGGACTGGGTGGGCGGAGAGTGGAATTGAATACCCTCCTGAGAGAAGCGGATTATATTACAGTCCATGTGCCGCTCACCGAAGAGACCAGACGGTTGATAGGGAGACCGGAATTTAAACTGATGAAAGAGACCGCTTATCTGATCAATACTTCCCGGGGGCCGGTAGTGGATGAGGACGCTCTGGTAGAAGCTTTGCAGTCGGGAATCATCGCTGGAGCGGGGCTGGATGTATTTGAGAAGGAACCCCATATCCATCCGGCGCTATTATCTCTTCCCAACGCGGTACTCCTCCCTCATATCGGTTCCGCTACCATTGAGACCCGGACCCGGATGGCAATGATGGCGGCGGAAAATCTGGTGGCGATGATGAGGGGAGAGGTTCCGGAGAATCTTGTTTCACAAAAAAAGTAATCAGTTATCAGTAAACAGTAATCAGTGAGCAGTAAGCGGTGCGGGGGCCTAAAAGATGAACATCCAACCAGCCGTCGCTAAAGCCCCGAATCAAGTTCGGGATGCAAGCACTATGGCGGGCAAGGCGTCGAACCAGCCTTCGCTAAAGCTTCGGCGGGCACTGCGCCGAACTTCGAACATCGAACGATGCATTGGCATCGGGCAATGGCAAACGGCATAAAGCGGCTTAAGAGCTGAACATTTGCTTGCGTCCCGATTATTTCGGGGCAACTTTCAACGCTCAACTTTCAAAGACATGACTAAATCGATATCCATTACGACTCCCATGAAGGAATCCGATATTTTCGCCCTCCGGGTGGGGGACCGGGTCTTGCTTCAGGGGGTGATATATACGGCCCGTGACGCGGCTCATAAGCGGCTGGTTGAACTGCTGCGGGAAGGCAAAGATCTGCCCATCGATCTTGCCGGTCAGGTAATCTATTATACCGGACCAGCTCCGGCAAAACCGGGTGAGTTAATTGGCGCGGCGGGACCGACTACCGCTTATCGGATGGATCCCTACACCATTCCTCTCCTGGCCGCCAGTTTAAAAGGGATGATTGGCAAAGGGGATCGGGGAGAGGCTGTAATGGACGCGATAAAAAGTTATCAGGCCGTATATTTTGCCGCGACCGGTGGAGCGGCTCTCCTCTACTCTCGATCTATCAAGAAAGCCACGGTCGTGGCTTACCCGGAGCTTGGGCCGGAGGCTATTCTCCGCCTGGAAGTGGAAGACTTCCCGGTTATTGTTGCTATCGATTCCTCTGGAACTAATCTCTATCAGGAAGGGGTTAGGGGGTATAAAATGCCTAAAGTTTGAAGTGCGCTAAAGTGTCTAAAGTTGTTGCTTCGCCCGGTCTGAGAAGTTCACCAAAGGGTTAAGTTCTATGATTCATGTATACACCGGTAACGGGAAAGGAAAGACCACCGCCGCACTGGGGCTTGCTCTCCGTTCATTGGGGCGGGGGAGACGGGTTGCTCTGCTCCAGTTTCTTAAGCTGAGAGAGACCGGGGAGGTGAGAGGTTTAGCAGAATTTAAAAATTGTACAATCCAGCAGTTTGGCAGGGAAAATTTCATAACAGAAGAGACTGCCGATGAGCTGGATCGGCAATTGGCGGAAGAAGGGTGCTCGCGGGCAGAAGAGATATTGCGCGACAAGGCAGCCGATCTGGTTATTCTGGATGAGATCAATGTCGTGCTCCACTTGAAGCTAATCGAGCTTGAACGGGTTATTGATCTGATCGCGGCTTGCCCCCCCGAGATTGAGCTGGTCCTGACCGGAAGAGACTGTCCTCAGGAGATCATATCATTGGCTGATTATGTCAGCGAGATCAAGGAGATCAAGCATCCTTATCGAAAAGGAATAATTGCCAGAGAAGGAATCGAGTTTTAACCCAAGTTAGTTTGACCTGACTCAAAAAGCATTTTAAACCATGAAGAACATGAAGTTAACGAAGGAATTTGAAAACCCTGGAAAACTTCCATAGTTTTCTATATTTTTCTTCGTGTTCTTTGTGATCTTCGTGGTGAATATCCCGTTTTATGAGCACAAAAAGTTGAAAATATTTTTTCGAGTATGGTCTGGGTAAAATCGGGCAAGGTTGTGCGTGCCAATACTAATTCTTGCTTATTCACCGGGGATTTGATAAGTTCGAGTTTCGAAATTTCAAAAAAACGATAAGTCAGCAAACAGCGTTAATTTCAGTGTATTTCCAGTAAGTTAGCGCCGCAGGCGCTAACTTAAAAAGGAGAGAAGATCATGGTTAAGATGTATTATGATAAAGATGCCAATTTAGATATTTTAAAAGGCAAGAAGGTTGCTGTTATTGGTTATGGCAGCCAGGGGCATGCCCAGGCCCAGAACCTTCGGGAGAGCGGGGTTGATGTGATTGTCTCCGAATTGCCGGGGAGTGAAAACTACGATCTGGCGGTGAAGAATGGCTTTGAGCCCATGCTGGCCGAAGACGCGGCAAGAGAGGCCGATATTATTCACATGCTGGTTCCGGATGAGGCTCAGGCCGCCATCTACCGTTCCTGTGTTGCCCCGGAGATGAAGAAGGGAAAAGCTCTGGCCTTCTCCCATGGGTTTAATATTCACTTCGGGCAGATTGTTCCCCCGCCGGAGGTTGATGTTTATATGGTTGCCCCGAAAGGACCGGGACACCTGGTTCGGGATACATTCGTTGAGGGAAGCGGTGTTCCCTGTCTGATCGCCATATATCAGGACGCCAGCGGCACGACCAAAGACCTGGCTCTCGCTCACGCAAAGGGAATCGGGGGAACCCGGGCCGGGGTTCTGGAGACTACTTTCGAGGAAGAGACCGAGACTGACCTCTTTGGTGAACAGGCGGTCCTCTGCGGCGGCTGTACTGAATTGGTTAAGGCCGGGTTTGAAACACTGGTCGAGGCCGGTTACCAGCCGGAGATAGCTTACTTTGAATGTCTCCATGAACTCAAGCTGATCACCGACCTGATGAACAAGAATGGTATCGCCGGGATGCGCTATTCGATCAGTAATACCGCTGAATACGGTGATCTTACCCGGGGCAAGCGGATTATCACTGAGGAGACCCGGAAAGAGATGAAGAAGATTCTATCTGAGATTCAATCCGGCGAATTTGCCCGGGAGTGGATTCTGGAGAACCGGGCCGGCCGTCCGGTCTTCAATGCTCTGGCCCGTCAGCAGAAGAATCACCTGATCGAGAAAGTCGGGGCCAGGCTCCGTTCGATGATGAGCTGGTTAAAGTAAGTGCCTTAAGTGCCTAAAGTTAAAAAACTCCGCCTCGACGAGGTATCTCCGCAATTCATGGCTCCGATAGGTTTGTTTGTGATTTTCATCCGGAGGCTGAGGAGTGTGGTGCTTGTAATTTGGAATTTTGAAATAGATGGTTTATCTTATGAGAAAAAATGTAATCTGGAAATTTAGTTTAGCCATTTGCACTACCTTGCTCTCAATATCCTGTTCCCGGTCGACGGTTATGCTTCGGGGGAATGATGCTGAGGAATATCTTGTTGAAAACGATCATCTTATAGCTCCCGGATATTACACCTTAGGGGAAGTCAGAAACCGACAGAGTGATATCCTTATGGTCGCGGTCTTTAATCGCGACCGCGGAGAAGAGGATGATGGAAACTTTAAGTTCCTGAAGAGAGAGAAGAGCATGGGGTATCGCCACTCCTCCAACTCCTATAACGCGATTCTCCTCAACTCTCCGAATGGAGAACGGGGGAGTGATCCGATCAGTGAAGATCTGGAGGAGATCCGGAAGAGCAACCTTCTGCCGGTGATTGTCTTGAATTCTAAAGGAGAGGAGGAGGCGGTGGTCTATCGGCCGGCCGGAGAAAGGGTGACGGCCTTTGAGAGAGATGGTGATAATATCCGCCTGGAGATCGGGCAGCGGATTGTGGCCCAGGGAGATATCGTTTATTCGATTGGTTTTAAAAATATTATAACAACATCAAAAGACTCTCCGAAAAAACGGGAGAGGAAAGGGGAGAAAGAGATTATGAGTGAGATCAAAATTGGAGATCTGGTTCAATGGGAGACCGGGGACAAGACCCGGGTGGGTGTCGTAAAAGAGGTCAACATGGATGGTACCGCCGTCATTAACGTCCCCACCACCGAAGGCTCCCGGGAAGAGAAGATCAAGACCGAGAGACTGGAAGTCATCACCTCGACTATCGAGTCCGACGAATAATTTACTGCTTCAGAATTCCGAAGAACTACTAAAAAAGTATTTAACCACGAAGGACACGAAGTGGATTCAATAATTTCCCTTCGTGATCTTCGTGTCCTTCGTGGTTAAATAAGCTGATGAACTAAGTTTTTCTATTTCCGCCAGATTCCCTTCCGGAGAGATTTAGCGGATTGCTCGGCTTGAGAGAGGCGGTCCGCGTATGTCATATCTCCGGCTTCTTTCCGGAGCCGGGCTAATCCCCGTTTAAGCAAGGCGGTGTTCAGCATCTTATCGCCGACAAAGACATAGGCCCGGGCTTCACCGTCTTCCGGCGGGAGCCATTCTTCAAACTCCAGGCGGACAGTTTTATCACGGGCCAGAAATTTATTGAAGTTTAGGGCTTGCAATGCTATTGGATCCATACGGGTCCCTTTTCTGACCGGGAGGGGAGGGATATCCAGGCCCAGGTAGTGGACCGTCCACGATTCTTCCCCTACTCTTACCGATATTACCCCGCCCGCTAGGACCTCCTCCACTGTACCTTCCCGGGAGACAGTAGCGGCTTTTCTCTTTATCTCCTTCTTTATCAAGGCTTGCCGACCCTGAAAGAAGTTCCGGATCTTCTTCTCTGATAGCAGGTCCGTAAATATCAGGACCATTATTATGAGCCAGAGAACAAACCCGGCGGCAATCGCGATACTGAATTTGGTTCTTTTCGTGTGATCCTGATCGAATCTGGTTATCTTAACGCCCTTGACGGTCTTCTTTCTCTCCGACTGTTCCTGCTGGGTAATTTTAATCATAATCCGGTAGACATCAGTCTCTTCATCAACCGGATACGCCCAGCTATACTCCTCAAACTGTACTCTAAGTTCTCCCTCCAGCTTCCCTAATCCCGCCCGGTGGAAGAGATATTGCTGTCCCTTCTCCAGTTTTTTGATGGGGCATGATTTCCAGAGTGTAAATGGTATAACCCCGGTGCTGTCTTCCAGTCTTCCTTCAAGGGCTACCTGTTCCCGGGAAGCCGACCAGAGTGAGATTATCCGAGCCTTGATGATAACCGGGATACGATCGGGGTTAAGTTTTTGAATTTCAGTTATCTGCGCCATTTTTATTTTTTCTCCCCCGATTAATACTTCGGGGCGGGGCGAAAAGAAAAATCTGTAAACATTGAACCAACATTACTAAATAAGCAACCCCCGCATTCTGCGGGGTAAACTCCGGGAGCTAATTTACTGCTTCGGAATCCCGGTTTGTTTAATTGATATTACCGGGACAATAAATGTAGCTAGACCCTACTCGAAAAGCTTTTTTAAACCACGAAGAACACGAAGTTCACGAAGAAATTTGGAAAAACCAGGAATAATTCTATAGTTTTCTCTGTTTCTCTTTGTGTTCTTCGTGACCTTCGTGGTTAATATTTAGTTTTTTGAACACCAAAAGTTGAAAATACCTTTTCGAGTATGGTCTAGCTAAAAAGGTAGCCGCAGGCTTTAGCCTGAGTTTTTGTGCACCCTAAAGGGTGCGGCTACCAAAAGTTAGCACTAAACGCTAAATTTTAATATAACATTTGAAAAAGGGAAATGCGAGGTGTCAATTATTTTTTCTGTAATAAGCTATTCTTCCTTTGCCTTCTCCTCCTCAAAATTAAAAAGGATTCTCCCGGAACCATGATACTCCGGGAAAAATATCTCCTGGCCGGACCAGGTGGCTTTAATCTCATCCTTGATGCGGCAGCCGCTGACTGTCAGAGGGGTGTAACCGAGAAAGGTCCAGCTTTCCAGCAGGGGGAGTATCCGGGAACTCTGATGTGAAGAAGATGTATTTATTGAGATAGACGCTCCGGGGGGATAGGAGTCTATCTTCACCTGCCGGCAGGGAGCACAGGAGAGAATAAAGAAACTGGTCAGTACACTGGCATAAAGAAGAATCTTCATTCTTTCTGGAAGAACAATTTGTATTTGGGGATAAAAAAACGGACAGGCGCAAGCGCCCGTCCGGGTTTTTTATAGCGGGGAGAGGATTTGAACCTCTGACCTTCGGGTTATGAGCCCGACGAGCTACCTGACTGCTCCACCCCGCATCGTGGGGCAAAGATAGTACAGCCATTGGATTATGTCAACCGGGAATTAATCTAATTTTGGGATTTCGTGAAAATTCCAGGTATGATGTTTGGAGCGCGTCTTTGCTCAATCTCAATGAGTCAAACCCCAGAGGATTCCCCGATCGCTGATGGTGACCCGGTTGAATCCAAAATGTTCCATGATTGACTGAACAATGATTATACCGGGGATAATGATATCGGCCCGTGATGGTTCGAGTCCCGGAACTTGTTTTCTCTCTGATGGTGACAGCCGCATAAGTTTTTCTCTGATCCGATGAATTTCTTCTCCCGTCAGGATTAAACCATGTACTCGATCTCCGTCATATTCTTTGAGTTTGAGTAGAACGGCGGCCAGAGTGGTGAAAGTTCCGCCCAGCCCGATCAGGGGTGTTTCAGTTGAACCAATAGATTCTTTTGCTGGAGCTGCCGGGTATTTTTTCCTCAATAAGTCCCGGCAGTACTCCATCATCCGATCAAGTTCCGGCCGAAAGCTTTGTTCCGGTATCGGAATTCCCATGGCTTTTTGTGGGAGGGGCATCTTGCCCCGATAATCGCGGCTGGAAGCCGCTCCCACAGTTGTGAAGCTAAGTTCTTTCAGTCGGACACACCCGAGGGGGAGGCTGATAAAATGTGGTTCGCCTCCTTCCGTTGCTGTGATTATCTCGGTAGATCCTCCACCGACATCGGCCAGGGTATATCCTCCGGTTAATAGATCGAGGTTATCCGTAGCTCCAGCGTAGATAAGCCTGGCCTCCTCCTCTCCGGTGAGAATGGTTATCGTCAGCCCGATTTCTGATGCCCGTCGGATAAAGATATCACCATTGCCGGCGAGACGGAGGGCCTCCGTGCCGACGCACCTGAACTCACTTACTCCCATGGATTCAAGTCCGTTCTTGATTAGAGAGAGAGCACTGATGGTTCGGTCGACGGCGTTATTTGAGAGTCTCCCCGTTCCGGTCAGTCCTTCCCCGAGACGAGGTGTTCTCAGGCCGCTGGTTATAATTTTGGGTGGCCCGGAGGGCTGGGTCTCAACAGCTAAATAGCGGACCGAATTAGTTCCAATGTCAATGCCGGCAATTATCATAATTTAGAGAATGAGGAATGGTTCACTTTGTTCCTATAAAATGTTGTCTATTCAGTGATTTTATTGTTCTTATAAAAAGATACGAAGTGTTTCGGTCCCGAGACTTAATATTAAACAACTCGGGATCCCGAAGTATTTAGGTCCCGATATATTCAATCAAACAAACCGGGATCCCGAAGTATTTCGGGAGAGAGAGAGAAAAATTCCGTGGCAGGAATTATTTATCTTGCCATCCAGACTACCGAAAATTATAGTATAATTATTAAATTATAGAACAAACAATTTTTTTAATTAGCGCCTGCGGCGCTAATTAAAAGGGGGGAGAGATGACTTACACACCTTTACTATTGTTAGGCGCTCCGGGATGGCTGGAGATATTGCTTATTCTGGTGGTTGTACTCCTTCTCTTTGGAGCAAAGAGGCTGCCCGAGGTGATGGGGTCATTCGGGAAGGGGGTAAAAGAGTTCAAGAAGGGGGTGAAGGATATTGGCCGGGATCTGGATAAAGACGCAAACCCGGATGAGGATAACGGCATTCCTCCTTCTCCGGTGAAAGCGGAGGAGTCGAAAGAAAGGGACAAACGGGCTGATGGAGAGGGGTCGTAATTCGAAGCACGAACTGGAGGAGAAGCCTTTCCTGGAACATCTGGAAGATCTTCGCTGGTTGATATTGAGGATATTGATATCCTGGGGAGCGGCGTCTCTGATCGCTTTCGCATTCGCGAACCGGGTCTTCCTGCTGATACAATGGCCGCTCTCGAGGATGCTGAGTGAGCGGGGCGGTGGAACAGAGGATTTTATTCTCCGAAGCCTCAGTCCTCCGGAGGTATTCCTGGTGAGCATGAAGCTCTCCCTCCTGGTTGGTTTTATTGCCGGACTGCCATTGATCCTGTATTTTGTCGCCCGTTTTCTATTTCCTGCCTTAAGAGAGGGGGAGAAGAGATATTTGGTACCGGCTTTTTCCATCGGCGGCGGGCTGTTCTTCTCCGGCGTGTTATTCGCGTATTGGGTGGTCCTGCCTTTGAGCCTGCGGTTTTTCTGGGGTTATACCGAGCGGATGGCAATCAGACCGGAATGGACGCTGGAGTATTATCTTTCACTGGTGGGGAAGTTATTGATCGGGTTTGGATTGGTCTTTGAATTCCCGGTGGTAATCCTGTTATTGAGCTTTCTGGGGATAGTTGATTATGACACCCTGAAGCGGAAGCGGGCTTATGTAGTGGTGATTATCCTTATCCTGGCGGCATTCCTTACCCCTCCGGATGTGATCACTCAGATAATGATGGCGATTCCGTTATTGATTTTGTTTGAGATATGTATATTCTTAACCAGATTTATCCATAAAAATTGAAAATGTTTCTGGATGAGCTGGGTTATTGATTTTAGTAGATCAAGTTAATATGGCAACAAGAACAGCAAATCTGATTAGAATGTAGATTTAATTTTGCGGCTTAATCAGATATAACAATTGTTTTCAGTTTACTGAAGACGAAGGAGGTGGTTACCATCGCTACGGAAGAGATTTATAGTCAGAAGATTATGTGCGGCAAGAGGACCTATTTTTTCAATCTGAAGGAACAGACCAGCGGCACTCGGTTTATCGATATTGTTGAGTCCAAGTATGAACGCGCGGAGGATCGTCATCAAAGAGTCCGATTGGTGATATTTGAAGATCACATCGATGAGTTCGTCGAGGCTCTTGGCGAAGTCGCCGAACGTTTAAAAAATATTTAACCAGTTATTAAATTTCTGCATGCAGAAATTTATTAAGTGTACCATCACCTAAATACGGTGAAGTATCGAGAGCGTTGAGGCGCCCGATATGCAAGGCACAAGAAGGAAGAATACTTTATAGTATTCGACCGACAAATAACGCAGCAGATCGGGATGCATCGACGGTCGACCTCGGTGCGCCATAGCTTTAGCGAAGGCGGAATACCATCGTATTTAGATGATGGTGCACTAAGGGGCAGTAGCTCAGCTGGGAGAGCACCACGTTCGCAACGTGGGGGTCGGCGGTTCGAACCCGCTCTGCTCCATCCCCCACCACTTTTGAACAGTAATACCGATTATAAAAATAACGTTTAAATAGTTTTTATTCGTTTGTGTATAATTAATATCTCTATTCAAAAGTGGTGGGGGATAAAAAAATTGTGATACCGGATATCATTAAATCTATGCGGCCTCAGCAGTGGCTGAAGAATACCTTTGTCTTCGCGGCTCTGGTATTCTCCCGTCAGTATATGGATGGGGAGAAGGTGCTGATATCACTTGCGGTATTTGTTATCTTCTCTCTGCTTTCCGGATCGGTTTATCTGGTTAATGATGTGGTGGATAGGGAGGAAGACCGCAAACACAGCACCAAAAGCGGCCGCCCGATCGCGGCCGGTCGATTATCTCCGTCGATAGCACTCTCCGCAGCCGTGATCTTAGCCCTCCTCGCCCTGGCCGGAGCTTTTTTCATTGAGCCTGTTTTGGGAGTAATCTCTCTGGGATATCTTCTTTTAATCACCGCCTATTCCCTGGTCCTGAAGAGAGTCGTCATCGTGGATGTCCTGGTTATCGCCTTCGGTTTTATTCTTCGGGTTCTGGCCGGAGGTGTAGCGATCGAGGTCCCGATCTCGGAATGGCTCTTTATCTGCACCTTTCTCCTGGCCCTCTTTCTGGCATTGAGCAAACGGAGGCATGAATTGGTGCTGCTGGAGGGAGAAGTATCCGGACACCGAAAAACCCTCTCGGAATATTCCGCCACCCTTCTCGATCAGATGATCGCGGTTGTTACATCATCCACGGTGATGGCCTACAGCCTTTACACACTCGCGCCCCGGACTCAGATCGAAGTGAGCCCCCGGCTCTACTACAGCATTCCATTTGTTATCTACGGGATATTCCGTTATCTATATCTGATACACCGGAAAGCCGAGGGGGGAGAACCGGGCCGGACTCTCTTTTCAGACCGCCCGCTACTGGTTGATGTCCTCCTCTGGATACTCGCGATTATACTTATTCTCCGCTTTTACCCTCCGGCTGGTTAAGCAATAATTGGCACGAAGACACTAAGGCACAAAGGAAAGGAGTAAGTATAAATTATGGTTTAAAGTTTTGCTTAGTGCCTTAGATCCTTTGTGGCGGATTCATGAAAATGCAGAAATATATAAAAATTTTAATTCCTCTTGCTGCCTGCCTGATCGGGGTGCTGGTCTGGGGGATGTATTTCACCTACCAGTATAATTCGGAACAGGGGTTGAATGTAAGTGACGCGATTACTACTATAGATCTGGCCCAGGTGGCTCTCCGGGTGGCGGAAGGAAAGGGGTTTACCACCAGCTTCATCCGTCCGGTCAGCCTCCGGTTCAGTTCGGCGACTATCAATCACCCGGAATTGACCCACCCGCCCCTCTATATATTGGTTCTGGCCGGTGCGATCAAATTGGCCGGCGGACGGGATATTACATTGGTGGCCGTCTCGATCTTCTTCTTCTGGGCCGCCCTACCCTGGATCTGGTTTTTCAGCCGGAAGTTTTTTGATGATTATACGGCTGGAATAGCGATTCTATTATATTGCATCAATCCCATCATGCTCAGGGTGAGCATCAACGGCAGCCCGGTGATGTTCTCCATCTGTATTTTCTTCATCTTCTTCTATTGTCTTTACCGGAGCAATTCCTCTTCCCGATTCTGGCCGATGGTGGCGGGGCTGACAGTGGGGCTGGCCTACCTGACCCGCTACAGTTATGGGCTCTGGCTTTTTCCGGGGATCTTCTATCTGATCCTCGAATCCCGATCACACCGGGCGCGCCGGGTCATCCTCTTCATCGGCGCGGCTATCCTGGTAATTCTACCCTGGCTGATCAGGAACTGGGTGGTGACCGGCAGTCCTTTCTTCACCCTGGAGGGTTTTAAGCCGGGAATGTTTACCGACCCCCGCCCCGGATATATCCTCTGGCGCGGGTTTTCCGCACAGTCTTTGATGCTCCCGGGGAAATTATTCGTCATCAGTAAGAAAGTTCTCCTCGGTCTCCGCGACAGTTACCTCCGGGTTCTCCTGATAACCGGAAATTTCGCGGGGGTCTTCACCTTGATGACGGTTGTCTACCGGTTCCGCGCTCGAAAGTTTGACCTGCTCAAGTATGTGATGTTTCTGATTTTGGTACTGGAATGCGGGTATCTCAGTCTCTTCCGCCCGGCCGGACAGGGGACAGCCGTTGTGATCCCCTGGGCTATACTGGCAGGAGGAGCTTTCTTTATTCATCTCATATCCAGGCTGGACCGGTGTCCGATTCTGGTTCGAACTATCGCGGTAATCTTCTTTCTTCTTCTCTGCGTAATTCCGATCTCGGATAAACTGGGGCCGCGACTGGTTTCCCGGGTCCGGATCTATAATGTTGAAAATATCAGGTCAATCTGTGAGTCTATCCCTCCCGGTTCGATGCTGGTATCGGATGTTCCCTGGGCGGTGGCTTGGTATGGCAGGACTCCATCTCTCTGGCTCCCCTACCGGATCGAAGATTATGAGGAGATCCGTATTTACCGTAAGCCCGATGTCGCCGGATTTTATCTCACCCCCTTCTACTTGAATACCTTCTATCCACCTCAGGAGAGAAGTCCGGACTGGAGAAAGGTATATCAGACCGGCTGGATCCCCGGAGGTTGGGGGTTGGAGCATAAGACAGTCCTTCCGGACAATCACATTTTTCTATCCCGTAATATTTTTACTCCGTAAAAATATTAGTTGTTGTATCCCTGAATGTTTTTCTTACTCTGGAAATTTTGGGGGAAAACCGGTCTTCTCAGCAAAGTTGGTCAGAAGATAAATGCCCGAATGAAGTGAGGGTTAAGTTCTTTTCTTGTGGCCTTCTTTTGCGAAGAAGTACTTGTAAGTCCATAAGGCCGAGAATGTCCCGATGAAGGCGCCGAAGAGTACATCGCTGGGGTAATGGGCCGTCACAACCACCCGGCTGGCCCCGATCAGGATGGCGATGGAGAGAAATAGAAGGGTGAAGCGCCGGTAGAGTAAGGATAGGGCGGTGAGGATGGAAAACGCCCTCAAGGTATGACCGGAGGGGGTGGAGTTTAATTCCCATTTTGATGAGAAGAACTCTAAACCATACCGGTTATGCTCAAAGAGCATAATCGGGCGATGGCGGCCGAGCAGGAACTTCAATCCTTCACCGACAATAACCGCGATGGAACAGCTCACGCAGATAAAGAGCAGGTTTCTGGTCCAGCGTCTTTTCAGTCCGGGATCGATAATAATTATCAGAATCAGGGCGGCGGCTATCAGGAGTTTAATATACGACCCGGTAGCCGCGGTGGAGACCGCCGTCCCCCATTGAAAGATCCCGGTATCAGGACAAGTCTCATAAACCCACAGATCAATTGCCTGATCGAAGAAGAGAAACAGGGCCACGTAAATAATCGTGGCTATTATGGCGGCAAGTATTGTTTTTTTTAACAGCTCATCCATACTTACCCTCTCCTTAATGCGATATTATGTATTCTTGATCATCATGGCTCCTCATACCTGTAAATGTGATAAGATAATAACATATAGTTCGAGATAAACTAATTTTTACGGAGTAAAAATTAAATGAATAAGAAATCAATAGGTCTGTTTTTATTAATCTATATTTCCGCTATCTCAACTCTCGCGGCGGAGGGGGTATCCTCTCCGGCTGATTCTTCCGCCGCCGATTCTCTTCAGGCGGTCGTAGAGGGTGGTAACCGGTTTGCCCTGGAACTCTACCGGAAACTCTCCGTAAAAGATGGCAACCTCTTCTTCTCCCCGATGAGCATCGATACCGCGCTGGGGATGACCTACCCCGGAGCGGCCGGCTCAACCGCCTCCCAGATATCCAAAACACTGGGGCTGCCCTCATCAGGAGAGAAGTCCACGGCGGGATTTTCCGCGCTTCTCTCCCAGCTTAACCATCCCCGGAGTTTTAACGGTCAGCCGGCCTATGATCTTATCATCGCCAATGCTCTCTGGGGGCAGGAAGGCTATCCATTTAAGCCGGAATATATCCGTCTTCTCTCCACCGGATACGGAGCGGATTTTAAGGCGACGGACTTCCGCCGGAGTGAAGCGGCCCGGAAAGATATCAATGACTGGGTGGCGGAGAAAACCCGGGATAAGATCGAGGACCTGGTTCCTCCGGGAGCCATCGACGCCCTGACCCGACTGGTGATCGCCAACGCCATCTACTTCAAGAGCAACTGGTTGAATAAGTTTCAGGAGAATGCCACCAGAGAAGAGCCATTCCGGCTGACGGAGGGAAATCAGGTAGACGTGCCGATGATGCGCCAGCAGGACCGTTTCGGCTACATGGATAACAGTGACTTGCAGATGATCGAGCTTCCCTATATCTGGAACGATCTCTCCATGCTGGTAATACTCCCCAGAAAAGCCGATGCTCTGACCTCACTAGAAACGAAACTATCGGCTGAAAACCTGGCGTTATGGCAGGACTTGCTCACCACCCGTCTGGTCGAACTCTCGCTTCCGAAGTTTACTTTCACCAGCGAGTTCCAACTCTCCGATACGCTAAAAGAAATGGGAATGGCGGATGCCTTTGATCCGGATAAAGCTGACTTCTCCGGGATCGCCTCCGGTGGGGAGAGAATATTCATCTCCGATGTTCTGCACAAGGCCTTCGTAGCGGTAGATGAGAAAGGGACCGAGGCGGCCGCGGCCACGGCCGTAGTTATAGCCGGGTCTTCCATGCCGGCACCGGAAGAGCCGGTAATCTTCAAGGCCGATCATCCCTTCATATTCTTAATCCGCCACAACCCGACCGGGAGCATCCTCTTCCTGGGGCGGGTCTTGAACCCGAGTTTATGAATATAATTTTTACGAAGTAAAAATTAATCAATAGTCAGCCACGACATCGTCTTCCCCCAGAGGCTCATCGATAATCCCTGCTTTAGATCCCCTGGTGAAAGAAAGGAGATAGATTATCAGCGCCAGAGCGAGATATCCCGCGGTAAAATTATACGCGGCCTCTCTCGCTACCACCTCAGTCAGAGTCCATGGCAGGTACATCCTGCCGTCCACGGTGGCGGAATGGACCACTCCGAAGAATGACAGAACCGCCAGCACTATCAGATAAGCGGAACAGGCCTTTAAGCGCCGATCGATCATCTCCACCAAGAAAGCGCCCCAGAGCATCCCGGTTAGAATAAATCCGTTACCGAGAGCGAACATCACCAACGTGTCGGGAATAGCCTGTCCCGCTTTCAGGCAAATCTCTTTCAGGTGTTGGGCGGGAATCAAGACTGTATTGTCGAACTCGATAGATATCAGCCGCCCGACAGTCGGCAGCATGGCTAACATAACCGCCGGGGAGTGCCTCTCCGGACAGGCAAAGAAAGCCTGCGAGACGATGTCCATCGCGACAAAGATCAATATCGGCGCCAGAACCGCGGCCGGAATCAGAGCGACGAAGAAGGAGATGTATCCTAAGCACCCTCCCAGCCCGAAGAAGAGACCGGTCAACAGGGTATACCCGGCCCGGGCCCCCATACGCTTATAGGCGGGCTGGCCGATGTAGGGAGTTGATTGGGCTACTCCACCGAAGAGCCCGGCGACCAATGTGGAAGCGGCTTCAGTGAGGAGGATATTCCGGGTTTTATAGTCATCCCCGGCCACCCGGGCGCTCTCGGTGACGTTGATTCCTCCGATCACGGTCAATAAGGCGAAGGGGATGGCGATAGAGATATATTTAAGGGCCGGAAGGAATCCTTTTACAAAATCAAGTGTCGGTATAGGCAATGCCATGTGAATCTTTAAAGCCGGGGCGGAATAAGTCCCGGGATTTAATCCGAGCGCCCCGAGAAGGTGAAAGAGTCCGGTTCCGATAATAATAGCCGCTAAGATACCGGGGATCTTCCCCGGCAAATGGATTCTGGCTACCAGGGTATAGAGGACCAGGCCCAGGGCAATTATGCCCACAACCGGCAGGCTGAAGATATTTACCAGGGGAAGAAATCCGATCAGGAGCAGTCCTATACCGGCCAGCGATCCCAGGAGGCCGGCCCGGGGGACTATCTTCTGAATCCAGTGGCCGCAGAAGGAGGTGATGGTCTTGAAGACGCCGATTATTATCATGGTTGCCATGCCGAGATACCAAGTCATCATGGCGGCGTCATGGGGGCTGAGACCGTCTTTCTTGAAGATGATAAAAGCCGGCCCGAGAACCGCCACCGCGATCCCGATGGAAGAGGGGGCATCCAGCCCCAGCGGCATGGCTGTAACATCTTTCCCGGTTTTTTTCGCCAGGCGGAATGCCATCCAGGTATATATCATATCACCGAAGAAAATTCCGATAGTCGATCCGGGTATCATCAGAAGGAATACAACATCAGATGGAAAACCAAAACCATATATCAGAATCGCGGCCAGGATTGCCAGGATGGACATGCTATCGGCAATCATCCCGAAGAAGCCGTTGATATCTCCCATCTCGAACCACTTATATTTCTTCATCTTATTATTCCTCCCCTCGAACATAGCCCCGCCGTCGGCGGGGCTATGTTCTAAAGTGCCTTCGGTGCCTAAAGTTAAAAGATTCGCATTGCTAACAGAGCTGGGTATTAAATTGTCTAATTTAGTTTTAAAACAAGACTATAATTTATTAATTGCTGATAATATTACCATAATCAATATGATCCAGGTTATGAAAAATTTAAAAACCATAGATAATATCCGGGAAACAGTATAAAGTAATAATGTCGATACATCGGTATTTATAACTAAAGTTAACCAGCACAAAATGAGTGAGAACCTAAATGAAAAACCTAATTGAGATATATTCAAAAGAGTGGTGCCCGTATTGCCTTAAGGCAAAGTCACTTTTAAAGTCCCGGGGGCTGGATTATACCGTTCTGGATATTACCTCCGATAGAAAGCTAGAAGATGAGATGATTGAAAAGTCCCATCGCCGGACTGTTCCCCAGATCTTCATCAACAATAATTCCATCGGGGGATATGATGACCTCTCCCAGCTGAACGCTACCGGTGAACTGGACCGAATACTGGGGTTATCCGCTCCGCAAACACCGATTAAGTTATATGACCTGGCGATTATCGGTGGCGGCCCGGCCGGGCTCTCTGCGGCAATTTACGCCGCCCGTAAGAATCTCTCCACTATCATCATCGCGCTTGACATGGGTGGGCAGGTTGGTACTACCAACGAGATCAGCAACTGGCCCGGTCTGGGAGAAGTAACCGGACCCGAACTGGTGGAGAACCTGATCGCCCACGCGGATCGGTATGATATCGAAAAGCTGGTTGGAGAGCGGGTGAACTCGATCAGTATGAAAGGCTGCTGCAAAATCATAAAAACCGATTCAGAGAAAGAGATCCCGGCCCGGGCGGTGATCATTGCTTCCGGGGCGTTCAAGAGAAAGCTCAACATTCCGGGGGAGGAGGAACTGGCTGGCCGGGGGGTGGTATACTGCTCCACCTGCGATGGCCCACTCTTTAGAGGCCAGACCGTAGCGGTAATCGGTTCCGGGAACTCTGGCCTGGAAGCAGCCATCGAGATGGCCGGGATCGCGGAGAAGGTTTACCTGGTTTCGATGGAGGGCTGGACCGGGGATCAGATTCTCCAGGATAAGGCCGGGGCCTCGGCCCGGATTATCCCGTATAAATTTCATCAGCCGATTGAGATCCACGGGGCCGGGCAGGTTGATGGACTGACGATAAAAAATCTTAAGACCGGGGAGAACTGGCGATTGGAGGTCGGCGGCGTCTTGATCGAGGTTGGCCTGGCCCCCAACAGCGACTTTGTCCTCGACCTGGTAGAGACCAACCAGAGGGGTGAGATCCGGATTGACCGGGATGGAGATACCGGGGTGAACGGTATATTCGCTGCTGGTGATGTTACCGATATCCGGTTCAAGCAGATCATCATCTCCGCCGGCGCCGGCGCCCATGCCGCCCTGGCGGCCTCTGATTATTTGATGAGACAGGTATAGAGGTTCTGTTTCTTTGTGGTAATTCCAGTCCCCGGCGGCAACCAATTCCTGCGCCGAAGGGCCGATATTCCTTCTCGCAACGCCGTCCGCGCGGTAAACGCAGGGGGGGCTGGAAACCGGGAAAGCACTATACCTTGCAGGATCGGAATTATAAATACATATATCACTCCGAGGGAGAGGACGAATTTTATCACCTGGCTGAAGACCCTTTCGAGTCCATCAACCTGATCGATGTTGATTCCGGGGAGAAAGAGAGGATGAGAGTTACTCTCCAGCGATACTACAGTCAGCTTCTTTCAGAATCCAATTTCAGCTATCAGACGGGTATTAAGCCTAAATACATTAAGACCTTGAAATCGCTGGGTTACCTGTAGCGATTAAGGCGATCTCATCCCCGGTATGGCAGTTGTCTCGATGGGAAAGATGGCTCCTGCCGGGCAACTCCCAGAGAACCGATTATGGTGAGATCGTGTAACTGTCTTATTTTTTCGCAGAAAAAATAAGCTTACTGAATACCATTTCCTCAAATAATCCGGGTCAGATCAGTTTTTTCCCTCTCACATAGGTCCCGGTAACCACAGCCTCTTTCGCTCCCATCAGTACTTTGAAGAGCCGGGCGTGCTTCCGCTTGATCGGATCATCCGCTCGGAGCCCCCACTCGAGAGCGTAGGCCAGTGGATCCCATTTAGCCGGATCTATGATAACCATATCGGCCTCCCGCCCGGGATCAAAATTGCCGATCCGGTCTTCCAGGTCAAGCGCCCGGGCACCTCCCACCGTAACCAGGTGGAGGAGCTGAGCGGGATGGAGAGAAATTCCCCCTTCACCCGGTTCGCTAATGTGGACTTTATAGGTGGCGTTAATAACATCGAGCATAAACCAGGAGTCCCCAGCCGCGAAATCCGTCCCGGCCGCTACAGTCACACCGGCGCCGATCGTCCGGCGCCAGGGCATCGTTCCGCTCCCCAGGAACTGCTGGCTGATCGGGCAGTGGGCGATTGAACTCCCGGTCTCCGCCAGGCGGGAGAGTTCCCTGTCGGCACAATGGACTCCGTGGGCGAAGATACTTCGATGCCCGAGCAGGCTTTTTCCTCCCTCCTTCCCACCGGGCAGGAATCGACCATCATAAGTATCAAGGTAAGCCTCCACCTGGTATCCATTTAAGACATCGGCGATCTCTCCATCTCCGGGCCGGTTGTTTTCATTGAGATGGGTAGAGAAATAGACCCCCCGATCCCGGTAACGGCTATATAATTTACCCAGGGCTTCCAGTGTCTCGGTTGTTACCGAGAGAGAGAAGCGGGGGATGATAGCTACCGCCAGCAGACTGTTCGCCAACTCTTTTTCGGTCTTCGGGTGCCATTTTTCAATCTCATCCCGGGTGAGTCTGATCGCCTCTTTTTCGCTGGTAATCAACGGTTGAGCCGCCTCCGGCCCACGGGTCTGGATGGTTCGGCCGATTACACCCCGTAACCCCCGCCGCCGGTATTCATTAAAGAGCGCGTCCTGTGCTGCCGGGAATTGAGACCCGAAGACCAGGGAGGTGGTGGTCCCGACCGAGACCAGGCGATCACAGAACGCCTGGGCGCCGGACCGGGCAAATTCCTGATCGGCCATAAGCGCTTCCGCGGGAAAGATACACCTGGTCAGCCATTCCAGCAGCTGCCCTCCTCCGTAAGCGTCGATTGAGTTAAGCTGGGCGAAATGAATATGGGTATCAATGAATCCGGGAAGAATAAAGCAGTCGTGATAATCAACCACCTCAATAGGTCCGCCGGTTGGCGTGGGACGGTCTGTGTACGCTCCGGACCACTCTATTATCCCGTCATCATCAACCTGGATGGCCCCGTCCGGAATCTCTACTAGCGCCTTGGCCGCTTCTTCCACCCCGGGGGTTCCGGTCAGGTGGAATATATGTCCTCGGTATAAAATGCTCATAAAAACTTAGCCCTCACGCAGTCTACCCGGATTTATCGAGGTTCGGGCAACTATTCATTAACCTGAAGCTTTATTCCCCCTCCCACCCTCTGGTAACCTTCCGGACTTCAATGAGATAGATGTCCAGTTTATATTTGTCGGTGATCCTGCCATTAGCTCTCTCTACTTTTGCCTTGGGTTGTTTGACAGTCCCGACAATGGTGATCTGATCTCCCTGCTTGAGTTCTCCCACCAGTTTTTCGTTGACGGCAGACCGTCGCATAAAACAAGGTATTCCGGAATTCTTGGCGCCGAAGCTGATATACTTTTGGCTGGTATATCCGGATGCGGTCAGGGCGGGGGGAATCCCGGACTTCAGGTTAATAAAGACATCCTTCAGGGTTATCGATGAATTTTTATACTTGGCCGGACTTATCTTCAGATCATTCGACTCTACGACTCTCTGGGCATATACCAGACCCATACTACAGCAGATCCCCCCTATTATCACCAACGCGACAAGCTTTTTCATTCTTCCCTCCCTGATTTGTAGTCCCCCCTGATGGGTATGGACAACCTGGCACCGGAATGCCCTGGTTATTTTGAATTGCAGTATAAACAGGTCATATTGTCCCGATATTTATTATTGAACAAATCGGGATCCCGATAGATACCGTAAAAATATAGCAAAATAAACCACGAAGGCCACGAAAATTATATGGAAATAAAGGAGGGAATTCCTCCTCGATTTCTACCTTTGTGAACTTCGTGGTAAAACTCTTTTTTAATTAGGGTTTAGTTGCCTTCTTCGGTGGCTAGCTCCGCCGCCGGGTCCTGCTTGGTCTCTCCGATCAGCTCAACTCCTCCTACTCCTCTCCCTTATGGCGTGATTTAGAACCCAGCTTTTTAAATAGGCCCTCCGCGGCTTTACCGGCTTCCTTTTTCACTGTCTCCTTGAGCGCGTTTTCCAGAGCGCTCTCGATGATCCCGCCGACGACGATCGCTCCCAGTTTAGCCGGGGTCACGCCGATTTCGCCTCCGACATCGGTAAGCTCGATCGGGGGAATAGTCACTGATACGGGTTTTTCTTTACTGGACTCCCGGATAACGTTGACGGTAACACCCTTGATGATCAGCTTTCCGAAGACCAGGCGGGTTGGCTCCTTGGATGGCGCCGGCTCTTTCTTTGCTTCATCTCCCGGTTCTTCTTTCGGCTTTTCTTCAGCATCTCCCTCGTCGGCCTTCTCGGAATTGCGATTGATATTATCCAGCAGTTCCTGCAGGTTGGATTGGCCGTCTTTCTTTACCTCCAGGGTAACGACCGGTGAATCAATAATCAGTTCTTCGATCGTAAGAGGTGATTTCAGTAGTGAGAGCAGGCCGACATCCAGACGGATCAGATCCATCTTGAAGGCATTCTCTGTCGTGTATCCGGCGGGGTTGGGAATGACGAGTCCGGTGATCTGGGCCGCGCCGCCGAATACCTTGATATCAATGTCAGCAACCGTAACCGGGACACCCATCAGTTCCGAGCCGGAGTCCTCAATAACATTCTTTACGATTTTGTCCAGGCTGCCGAGCAGAATGACCACCGCCACGATCGCGATGATCACGAGCACACCCAGCCCTATGAGTATCTTTTTCATTTGTCTCCTTTTCGGTTCTTCATTTAACACATCTTTTATAGTGCGTATTTATTGCCACTAAGGCACAAAGACACGAATGACCACCTATATAGAAAGCACTCATATCGAGTAATTATTCTATGGTATAACCGGAAGCCGGTCAATCCCCCCCGGAGGGGGATTTTCACCAGTCGATTTGGGCATACCTTAGCAATTAGCACCCCGTAATTTTTCTGATCAAACCATCTCGCCTTATTGCTTCTCCGCCAACACCTCAATCAACGGTGTACCAATTGAACCCGAGGGCGGTTTTATTTCGAGGCGGGTCGCGATGGTCGCGGCGATATCGTAAGGTGTAACCGGCCGCGCGATTCGCTGGGCAGGTATGTCATAACCGGCGAAGAAGAGCGGGACATAAGTATCATACGTCCAGGGTGAACAATGGATAGCGGCGATATCCGTGGTCGTATCCATCTCGTAGTAGAAGTACCAGAACTGGTCCGCTATCACATGGATGTTGCCGGATCGTTTGGGGTGAAAGTTATTGAGGATCATCGTGTTTACCAGTGTGGGGGCGAAGGTTCCTTTCAGCAGATCGGTCCGGGTTATGGCTTCTCTTATGCCGGTGATCTTGATAATTTCTTCCGCCACGGCCGTTTCTACCTCGGCAACGCTGTACTTGGTTTTCCCGATCTCCTCTTCGTTCAGGTAGATATAGGGGTACTCGAAAAGCCGGATCACATCACCGTCCAGCCCCAGCCGGGTTTTAAGAGCATCGGTTATGGTGCCTTTGACGATTGTTTCCGAGGTCAGACGTCCCACCTCAAATCCCAGGCTCTGCATATGTTCGGGAGCCTCACTCATCCCGTGATCGGCGGAGACTATTATCAGGGTCTGGTCGAGGCCGACCTGCTTATCTACAAATTGGAATAGATCGGCCAATAAGCGATCGACCCGTAGGATGTTGTCTTCAGCCTCAAGGCTTGAGGGGCCGTAGACATGGCCGATGTAATCGGTGACGGAAAAACTGATCGCCATAAAGTCGGTCCCTTTGCCCTGTCCTAACTTTTCTTCTTTAATCAGCGTCTTGGCAAAGTCCGCTGTCAGTTCATCCCCGAACGGGGTGGCTATCAGTGACGTGTAGAAATACTCGGAATCCCCCTTTATGGGATGCGGGAATGTTCGGCCCATTCCGAACACATCTACTTCGAAAGGACGGTCATCATCCTTGCCGAAGGTATAGGTTGAGATGTCATTCAATAACTCCCACGGAGTATCTTTATATCGGTCGGCCAGCTTTTTCGCGTTCCACTGCTTGACCCAGTCGGGATAGTCCTTGTAGTAATACTCACTGCTTACGAAGGAACCATCACTCTTGGAGTACCAGAATGCTTTGCCGGTATGGCCGCCGGGGAGGATAGCGCCGCGGTCTTTTATCGAGACGCTGAAGACCCGGGATTGACCGTTATTGGAGATAACCATCTCATCGCCGATTGTGGAAGATAGCAGGTTAGTGGGCGCGCGCCCTTTTCCCTCTGCCGGTTCCTTCCCGATCATCGGATAACGGTCATCCTCACAGTTGTAAATGACGCGCCCTTTAGCCGGATCAAACCAGTTGCCGGCGACAATGCCGTTGTAGGCGGGATAGGTGCCGGTGAAGAGTGCCGCGTGCCCGATCGGCGTCTCCGTGTCGGCATGTTGATAGTGGGCGTTCAGGTAATGGGTTCCCTGCTCCATAAGATAGCGGAACCCGCCTTCTCCCAGGCGGTCTTTATAACGCATAGGGTAATCACCCCGCATCTGATCAATAGTGATCTGAAGGACAAGCTTGGGCTTTCCCTGAGCTGCACCCGCCCCGGTCCACGCTGAAAACACCACCACCAGAAGTGAGATCGTAACAACCGTAAATATCTTTGATTTCATAAGTAGTACTCCTTTTCCATCCGTAAAAACAGTTGGGGTATAAGAATTTATCCGGACGTTAGCCTTAAAGCCTTAGAATGACCTCAATAATTCCGGGGACAGAATAATAACTGCTGAGGAACTTCTACTCTTTATCCCCGCTTTGGCTATCGTCTGAATTCGTTGATTCCTTGTCATCAGCTTTTCTCCCAACGGTCCGCGAAACACCGACGTTGACTTTGGCTTTCTCCCCGGATTTCTTTGAGATGCCGGTTGTAACCGCTCGTTTCGCACCGGCAGCACAGCCGGTCAGGAGTGACACCGTAAGAACGGCAACAATCACCCACGATAACCTTGATAGAATTATCTTCATCTCCTTTTCTGCCCATGACCTTGTATCTGAACACAAGCAGAGATATTTATTTCTTCTCATCGATTGCCTCAACAACTATCCCTGAAAATAGAGCCCACACTTCCCTGGAGGGAAGTGTGGGCAGATTTTTACTCATCTCTTTCTTCATCTCTTCCTCCTTTCATATTTTTCCGGAGAAAAATAAGGTTATTGTTTATTTCTTTGTGAGCTTTGTGGTTTTCATCAACTTTATTTAAACCTAAGTTGAGCGATTATTGCGGATCAGCCGTCGCTAAAGCTATGGCGGACTTGTGAAATGTGCTAAGATTATGAGGCTGCATCGGTTGCAAAAAACGCAGACGCATTAATAAATGCGAACGAGTATTTTTGCAACCGATAGCAGACCATAAGATTGGTGCAGTTCGCCGCATAGAATCGCTCAATTTAGGTTCAACTTATTCCCGTCTATTTTCCGCTCCGGGTCTGGCGGTTTCGCCGGTGCCTGGTACCACTCGTTTTTCGGCACTACCTTGGGCTCCGGCGGATCCGCTATGTAAGATGGAGTCATGATCGCGACACCGTACTCATTGAAGAGATCGAGGATATTCCGCCGTAGTTCCGAGTAGAGCGGGATCATTTTATGCGCGTCTGGGCAGGAAACGTTCAGTTCATAGGTTATGGCGTAGTCTCCCAGAGACGTCTGAGGAACGAAGGGGGCCGGTTCTTTCCGAAGGCCGGGGGTTCGTGCTGCGGCCGCCAGCAGCATAGCCTCCACCTTCACCAGCGCTATATCCGTAACATTCGCCGCGGGAGGAGGTCCGTCACTGGTCTGAGACCGTACCGACCCGGCGAGACCCAGGGCGGTCAGTCCGACGAGAGATAAAAGCAGAAGTTGTATTTTTATAATCTTTATTCTCATACACCCCGATATCAATTAAAACTTAAAATTCAATCCGATAATCGGCCCGTGGGAGATGGCCTTATAGATAAAGTGATTCCGCTCTTCCGTATGCCCGATCTCATAATCCCTTTCTTTAAGTTTCTGCTTCAGAATTTATTCCACGGGAATACTCTCTTCCAGTCCTTCTTCATATCCACAATAATCCAGCCGTTGGCATCAGCCATATCGAGCACCTTGTCTAGCTTGCCCACATGGCTCTCGCGATCGTAGGCGTACTCGCGTTCCGCGTCGGTATGATGCACATACAAACCGAGCCTCGGTCCGGCGCCGGCTTTGGTGTATTGAATCATCTGCATGTCGGAGTCGGAATTGCCGAAGGCGAGGAGTGGCCGGCGGCCGATATGTTCGTAGATCCCGACCGGCTTGCCCGCTTTATCGTCTATAAAGCCGATCTTCGGCATCCGAATTATCTCCGGCTGGCCGTCCACGATTTTGAATTCGGAGATCACGCTGGAGCCGATCACCTGTTCCGGCGGAATGCCGTAAGCTTTCTTGGTCATGGGGCGCATGAACTGGATACCCCCGCCGGAGACGATGAAGTTCTTAAATCCATTTGCGCGCAGGTATTCGAGCAGTTCAAGTTGGGGTTGATATATGCATTCAGTGTAGAGGTGTTTGAACCTGGGCTGCTGGTTGGCCGCCAACCAGTCCGAAACCTCTCTGCCAAACTGATTGGCGGTCATACCGGCGTGAGTCGCCATTAATATCTCCATAACTCCTTTCTCTCCCGAAGCGGCGACGGTTTTCATGTCGCCTTCCAGCAGTGCTTTGAAAGGTTGCCGGGTCTTCCACTCCGGATGCTGGGGCGCCAGTTTCTTTACTCGATCGAGTGCGAACAGAATCTGTGTGTACATGGGATATTCGACCCACAGGGTGCCGTCGTTGTCGAAAGTGGCGACTCGTTCTTCCGGATCGACAAAGGACTTGCTGCCGGGGTCGGTCACCGCGTTCACGAAATCGATGATCGTCTTCTTTGGCGCCGTGTCGTTCCAGGACGGCAGCGGATCCTGACCACCAACTACGGCAGTCATCAAAAAACTGCAAGCCAGAATCATGCCAGCGAGCATAAGGCCGTGACGCTTATAACTTATCATTATATCTTCCTTGGTAAATTCAGGTTCTTATAACAATACCGGGAGCCGCGCCAGCGGCTCCCGGTATTGTTCGAAAATAATCCGATTTTATTCATGAATCGGATTATTTTTTAGGTTCATAACCCAGTTTCTTGAGTTCCTCCTTAATCTTACCAATCGTGCGAAACTTGTTGATCGTCATCGGACCGGTGTAGACTTCACTCTGCAGTTTACGCGGCGGGTACTTCTCGTAGGAATCCATCAACTCCGCCGACGCCTGGTTGAATAGGACCAACGTCCAGGTCTTCTCGGTGAAGTTGTTCATGAAGAGATCGTAGCGCTCCTGGGGATCGGCCCAGAGATCGAAGATTTGGGGCACGGTGGCGATGTACTTGCTCGGACCTTTCCATCCAAGGTTGGTGTCCACGGCCAGTCCACCGGTGTCAGCGCCATCATCACCACGCAGGTTGAACTGCGCCTTCCAGCGTCCCAATCGGATAGCTCCCGGAGAAAGCTCTTCTTCGGTGAAGTAGAACCACTTGTCTCGTACGGAGTCTTTCTCGCCGGTCAGGAGCGGCATCAGGTTAATACTGTCGAAGATAATCGGCACGCCGTCACGGTCATTGGAGGGAAGCTCGACGCCGGCCACCGCGGCAAAGGTGGCCATCAGGTCCAGGCCGCCGGCGATGGAGTGAGTTTCCTGCCGGGCGGGAATCGTTCCGGGCCACCAGACAATGGCTGGTACCAGGCTTCCGCCTTCGCGGTCGGTGCCCTTGGTGCCGCGGAAGGGGGTGTAGCCGGCATCGGGATAGACATCCTGCCAGGCCCCGTTGTCCACGGTGTAGAAGACCAGGGTATTCTTGTCGATTCCCAGTTCACGGATCTTGTCCATGATTCTGCCGATTCGGGTGTCCAACTCCACCACGGAGTCGGAATACTTGGACTTGCCCGCCGATTTACCGACAAACTCGGGGGCCGGGAGGTTCGGCTGATGGTTTTTTGCAAAGTTGATGCTCATAAAGAACGGATTGCTGTCCTTGGCATGTTCTTCCAGATACTTGATCGAGGCCTCTTCAGTGTACTGGTCGAGCAGGGGAATCTTCTCCCAGACATCCTTGCCCGGGATCACCGTTTTAACGGTGCCATGCTTCCCGTCCGCGCTGGCCTCTCCATCAAGGACTCCCTTGGTTACTTTTTGGAACTCTGCCAGAGTCTTGGCGGACATAGCCGGGTTCCACTTTTCGGAGCAGTAGGTGTAGGCGTTGAGGTGATAGAGGGTGACATTCTTCATCACGTCATACCCCTGGTTGACGGGCAGGGCGTAGTCCGCCTCCCCCAGGTGCCACTTGCCGGTGAAAAATGTGGAGTAGCCGGCCTTCTTCAGCACCGATGCCAGGGTCCACTCCGCCCAGGGCAGGCCGCCACCCTGGCCCTGGAAGGCCACGGTGGTCATCCCGCTCCGGTTGGGGATCCGCCCGGTCTGCATCGCGGCCCGGCCCGGAGTACAGCTTGGCTGGCCGTAGAATGACCAGAAATGCATTCCCTCTTCGGCCATCCGGTCCAGGTTGGGTGTCGCCATCCCGCGCCCCTCGCCACCGCCATAGACTCCCAGGTCCCCCCAGCCGGTATCGTCGGAGATGAGCATAACGATATTCGGTTTCGATCCCACTGCCGCCGCTTTCGCCTCCGGCGCTGCGGCTGATATAATAGCGGCTCCACCCACTACGGACCCGACTGCCGCCCACGTCCCCGCTCTGCGAAGAGCCGCGGGGATTTTCTCTCTTATCTCTTTCTTCATTATCCCTTCTCCTTATTTAAATATGAGGAGATGCAGTCAATCTGAATCTCCCGGTATATTGCGATCTACGATCTTTGAATTTTATTAGAAAGACGTAAATCAGTCAATCCCCCCCGGAGGGGGGTTTTTCAACCTCCCTAGATTCAAACCACAGATTTTGAAAGTAATTTCTTCAGTTTTCATTGCCGGATATTTCCTTCATTTCCCCCCCAGATTATTAATCCAATCATTGTCTCCCTATCCGCTTCTTTCATTCATCTTCTCCCTTATGGAGCGGGCGAATAAATGATATCAACTTAACCGGGATAACCGGCTGGATATTGAGGGCATTCTGGTCCGGTCGTGGGACCCGATCTGTTATCAGGGATTCCGAGAGTCGAGTAAATGGTTTTGAGAAAGACATCTTCCTGAAATGGTTTGTCCAGATAATCTACGGCGTCTTTATCTTCGGCCCGAGCCGCGGCGAGATCTTCTTCATGGGACGAGATGAAGATGGTGGGGAGAGACTCTCCCGATCCGTCCAGCCGCCGCTTGAGTTCCCGACTGCCCATCCCCTTCATCCGGAGGTCGAGGACCAGACAGGATGGTTTGGGACGGTTTTTGTGACGCATGGCGAGGAGTCAAAACCTTCAGACCTATCGCCCGGATGACCCGTTTCAGCGCACGCCGGATCGACGGGTCGTCATCGACGATATATACTGTTGGTTCCTGCTTCAGCATTTTGAAACTATCTCCATGCTTTATTTGGAAAATTTTCCGATCTAATGGCTGCAATATACAGGATGGCTGAAACCATGTATATGGGACCTTAGTCTTATATAATTTGGGGAATAGGGAAGGGGGGATGAGGTCATTGTAGCCGCGGTCGTTGACCGCGGTATGGGGGGTGGGGGGAATAAGAACAAGTAGTTTTAACTAGAAAAAGTGACAACTTTGACACCAGGGGGTGTCCACATTTAATCTTTTTATTTAAAAGCAAAGCTATAAAATATCATATCTCCAGACTACCCATTATGGAAGCAATATCTTCGCGGTGCCCGCGGTACCACGGCTTGCCAGGGCATCCCCCCAAAAAATGACTGGAGACCTAACCACTCAATGCCCCGGCGGTGGGAGGTCTTCCGGCTCGACTCCTTCGCGGTGGTAAACGGTGGCCAGGACCTTGGGGACATACATCCGGGTCTCCGCCGGGAGATGGGGGGCGAGGGCTGAGAAAGTTGTCACCCGGTGTTTTTTAAGATTTCTTCCCACCCGCCCTTCGCCGGCATTGTAGGCGGCTAGGGCCAGCGGCCAGGAATCAAAACGGCGGTAGAGTTTCTTCAGATACCGGGCCGCGGCCCGTCCACTCTTCGAGGGGTTGAGCCGATCGTCCGGAGGTCCCTCTTCCAGGCCGAAACTCCGTCCGGTGGCAGGCATGAACTGGTAAAGGCCGCGAGCCCCGACCGGACTCCGTGCCTCGGGGTTGAAGGAAGACTCGACCTCGGCCTGCCAGACCAGTTCGGGGGGTATCCCTTCGGCCCGGAATATCTTCTTCAGGCCGGGAACCAATTTTGCTGCCCGGGAGGGCACCGGCCGGCCTTTGAGTTTCTTCTTCCAGAGGTCCAGGCTGCTCACCGTCGCCGTTCGTCTCCGGGAGACCTTCGCGGGTATTTTTGCCGGAGGCGGAGAATGACGGGGAACAATAGCCGGACGCCGCTGGACCGGTGTGGCCCGGGGATGGACGGTAGGCGGCTGAGCCGGGATCTTCCTGGTCACATAATCTGCCACCTCGAAGTAGTCAAGTCTCTGCCGGAGCCAGTCGGCATAAGGCTTTCCTCCTTTGATACTGTCAAGGACCAGAAGAGCTTGTTTCGCTTTGGGGAGCATCCAGGCCATCTCCTCAAGGTTACCTGAATGGAGGGTGCTCTGAACACTGGTCCAGAAGCGCTGCCACTCATCCCCGGTGGGGAGGGCGAAATTATCGAGAACCTTCGCCGGAAGATATTCCCCGATCCGGTCCGCCCCCATCTGCCGGGCCGTGTCGCGGAGCGTAATCCGCTCCTGCCCTTCCGCGGCGCCGGCAAACGGCTCATTCACTAAAAATGTCGCCGCAAGAAGCAGGATGGTGCACCATAGAGTAAAAAATCCGGAATTCTTCATATCCTGTTTATTGTGAATGATAAAAGATCAACTTTCAACATAAAATAGATTTGAGAGGACAAATCTGTCCGATCGTCAGGATCTGTCCACTCCAGATTAAATAGTTTGTATCTGCAGATAGTTCAATGTAAGCTTATCCGACTAATGATACTTTGATACTTCACTGCTTCGGAATTTCCCCGAAATACTTCGGGATCCCGATTTATTTAATATAAATATCGGGATAATAACACTCGTAGTGGCGACCTTAAGGTCGCCACTAGTGGCAGCCTGAAGGCTGCCGCTACGAAGTTGCGCCATAGGCCGAAGTTTCTGCTTATTTCTCTATAGCCAATTAGATATAATTGAATACCTAAAAAAGAGGTGTGAGAATGAAGATCGAGATTGAAGATATTGATCCATGCCGGCGACGGATGGAGATCTCCGCGGAAGCGGAGGAGATAGCACTGGACCTGGAAGATGTCACGGAAGAGTTTGCTAAGACCAGCCGGGTACCGGGCTTCCGGCCGGGCAAAGCCCCCCTGAAGTTGGTCGAACGGCGCTATGGAAAGGAGATTGCCAGAGAGGCGGAGGACCGGATCGTGGAGCGCCTCTGCCGGGTCGCGGCGAAAGAGCGCGGACTGAAACTGGCAGCGGTGATTGAGTTCTCCGAGATATCGATCGACAGGAAAACGGGCGCGAGTTTCTCCGTGGTAGTGGATGCTATGCCCGACTTCGAGCTTCCCGATTATAGGAAGATCCCGCTTACGAAAGACCAGGGTGATGAGACCGGCCTGAAGGACGAGATCTCAGCTTTCCTCCTGGAGAAGACACCATTTGAACCACCTCGTTCCCTGGTTGAACTGGAATTGGCCCAGGCGGAGGAAGAAGAGGGTGAAGAAGCGGAGAAGAACGCGAAAGAGCGGGTCCGTCTCATGATCATGCTGAGAAAGATCGCCGAGCTTGAGGGGATAGAGGTGGATGATAATGACCTCGACTCCCGGATCAAATCCATGGCCGGAGAGCACCACCTGACCCCCGCCCAACTCCGGGCCGATCTGGAAGAGAAAGGAAGCCTTCAGCGTCTAAGCGCCTTCCTCCTCGCCGAAAAAACCCTCGATTTCATTCTGGGGGCAAATCCTAGAACATAGCTTGACCTTATTCGAAAAGCCTTTTAAACCACGAAGAGCACGAAGTTCACGAAGGAATTTGAAAAAAGCAGGAAAAATTCTATAGTTTTCTCTGTTTTTCTTCGTGTTCTTCGTGACCTTCGTGGTGAAATTGTTTACCTTTCTATTTTTGCGGTTTATTTGAATTTCTAAAATGGGAAATATCCCCGCAACCAGGTTTGAGCCTGAACCGGATGACGACCGGTTTTGCAGCGGCTGCAGCGCCTGCTGTCGGTGGTCGGGTGATGTTGTCTTCTCCCCCCACACCCTGGCGCCGATCGCGGCCTTGCTCAATCTGGATGAGCGTGAGTGTGCCGAACTCTACTTCGATCTGGCCGATGACCGGCATCACCTCAAGGCAGTCGAGACCGCCGACGGCCACTGCCCTTTCCTGATTGAAGACACCTGCGGCATCTATCCGCTACGCCCCCCCGCCTGCCGAAGTTTCCCCTATCGCTGGCAGCGCCCGGAGCGGGAACTGATGCGTCAGTGTCGCCTCTATCGCGCCCTCCTCTGGCGGAATACAGAAGGCAGGGATATCTCCGCGGTTGCTTACCACGAATGACGGGGTCGGGATCAACGTGCTCGGCCACAGAATCAGGGATTATTCACCGGAAGAGAGAAGCTGGAGCACGTTCTCCCGGGTAAGAAGCTTTAAATCATCCTGTCGCTCCAGGAATGGGCGAAGATCGGAGAGGATGCGGGCCCAATCCATATTTTTCACTCGTTCGATTACCGGCGACTTCCAGTTTGACATATTAACCTCAGTTCCTTCCCCGCCAGTCTGTTTGAGGGCTGAATTTAGAAGAGTTAAATTAGGCTGAGGCCAATCATGGGCGGTGAGATACCAGAAAAGGTCGTAAAGATCACGCCCTTTCGTATATCTTCTCGTCAGGATGGCATGAAGCTTCCCCGCGAACAGAGATGCCTTGTCATGGTGGAGAATATTCAGAGTAACATATCTCCTGATGAGAGTAGATTCCGTTACCGCGCCGGGAGGGGGATTGGTATCCACTTCCATTTTGACCGCGATCACTTCATTTTTATGAGGGGAGATTCCAAGTTCGTAGAGAAGACCCGGAAAACGGACAAACGCGGCGACGACCGTCTTTCGGTCATTAACTTTTAGATCCAGAGAATAATTCTCAGCTTCAAAGGTACTCCTTAGCCGGGCCAGATGATCCCGAAAGCGATGGGGGCGGACCGGATCTAAGAGCGCGAAGTCAAGGTCTTCCGAGTACCGGGGAATAGAATAGAGGAATCTGAGTGCCGTTCCCCCATGGAAGGCCCAATCCAGGAAAGCGCCGCTATCCTGCAGAGATTGGAGGATCCGTGCTTGAAGATACTCCCGCACAATACCTCGTCCCGACAGTCCTGTCTTCCCTTCAGAGATAAGCTGTTTAAGATAATCCTTCATAATTCTCTGTATTCTTTTTCTTCTTCAGTAGCCAGACTTTCGATATGTTCAGCGGCCCGGATCAGTTTCGGGCGCCCGCTTGCCGAAGCAATTTGCTCCAGCTCCTGTAAATCAAGCCGATCAAGGTTTTGAAGCCTGAGTTCGCGAAGATACTCCTTTCTGTCTCCTCCCGGCGTTAGATAAACCAGATCGAGCAGGCATTTTTCCGGGTTGGCCAGGAAGGCTGATTGGCCGGGCATTACTTCTACCAGCTGATATCCTGAGAACCAGGATTTTTTAATATGAGAGAAATAGAATGTGCCTGATGCTGTGCCGATATTTTCCGGCCGGCCGGTAGTTACGCTGGTCGTAACCGGGGTGTACTCGGGGATCATTCCATAGTGTGCCAGTGCAGATTGCAGACTCACATAAGAGGCGGCTTTCATGGCATTTGCCAATAAAAACGGGTGAGGCTCAACCTTCCGATATGGAGGAGCAAGCAGATAGATACCTTTCCGTAATTTGATGATCCGTCCGGCCCGAACCCATCTTGATAACTGGCGTTGGTTATCCGCCGGCGATACACCACCGGACATTAGAAGCGAAGATGTAAAAACCGGTTCCTCCCCTACAATTGTCAATAATTTTCCCCATTTCATTGCACTAACTTACCAAAAGTGTCTATTTGGCGCAATGAAAATTGCTGGTACCAAAAAATATTTACCGGAGCAGGAGAATCAGGGCGGTGTAGATGAGACCACCTAGGAGGAAGGAGCCGAGTTTTCCCTCCTTCTCCCGGGGGAGTTCCATGATCATACTGTTAATCATCACCGCGCCGGCCACGAAACCAAAGAGGACCACCACCCCCGGTTGCGGCAGCTCGGCTACGGCCCCAATCACCCAGCCGAGGAGAGAAGCGGCCGCGAGTACCTTCCTCCCCACCCGTTCGTAGAGTTTGCCGTGTTCACGGCTGAGGGCATAGTCCATCGCCAGGAAATGGAGCCCCATGGCGGCCGTGTAGAGAGCTAGGGGGACGGTTCCCTCATCGATATTGCGGATCCGCAGGTAGCTGATCAGCCAGATACTGACAGCAAGCCCGCCGATGTGGAGCCAGAAGACCGGTCCTCCCGCGGTACCCGCTCCTTTACTCTTCCCGGCGGTATTTTTCGCCCAGACCACCATGTTCTCCAGAGCGTAAAAAGCCAGGAACCCGATCATGGCGGCCAGGTTCACACTTAGATCACGGAAAGGCAGGGAGATCTGGGATGTCGATCGGACGAAGACAACCCGGGCCGTCTCCAGGTCCGGGAGGAGGTGGACAAAGACATAGGCGACCGAGACGCCGGCGCCGAAGGAGAGCAGCCGTCGGTGATGCCTCCGCTCCGGGAGGCGCAGCGCGCCCCCGAAGTAGAAGATCACGGCGAAGATAAGCGCCGCGACCAGTGACTCTATATTTTCAATAAACATATTTTAGGGGACGGTGTTAAATAGTTAAATAACTTCAGGAAACTTAATATGATTTTTTTGGATTATTTCCTCCCCTCTCCTTGATCCGTAAAAAACAGCCTCTTTTGTCACGTTCAAATAATCAGCAACTTCAGTTAATTTATATCCAAGTTCAAATGTTGCCCACCGGCAGAATATTGCTCTTGCCCTACTGAGAGCAGTATCTCTTTTTCCATTTTTAAGATCTCCGGGTTCTAACCGAAATAATTCGGCAACATTCTTAGAAAGAATATCCAGAGTCCATCCCGCAGCTTTGTGGCTCGTTTTTCTGCTCAAATTTTCTTGAGCTACCTGGAGTGCTTTCTCTACAAAATTTCCATCCCCAAGAATTCTCTCATCCCCTCTCCATCTTTCTCCTCCTTTACGCAATTCTCGGAGCTCCTGCCAGCCTCCCGCACTGCGTATTAATCCTCCTCCGGTCAGATCGGATCTCTGCCCTTCGGCAATACCTCTTCTGACAAATAAAGAATAATTATGCCGGGCTTTCGATACAGTTTTTCCGAAGCGTCGCAGTATTGCGTCCACGTTCTGCCATGGAACATCCCTTTTACCCACAAGAACAGCATGACCAGACCAGGGGTATACACTTAATGTACGCATATCTCGAACCAGACCGCTTCGGAGAGGATTGAGATGGATGTATCTGACTAACTGCAGTAAATATGCCTCCTCATCACAGAGAATAGACTTATAACGATTCTGAAATAAATAGCCCGTTCGCTTATGACGACGGTTGAAATACACGGCATAGCCAGTCAACATGCTGCGCATCAAATGTGTCAGGGGATTCCCGGATGTCCTGAGCAGGAGATGGACATGATTCGGAATCAAGGCCCAGGCATAACAGTCGAGATCGGTCTTTTCTAGTCCTTTCTGGAGTAGAGTAACAAACCGGGTACGATCGTGATTGTCTCTAAAAATCTCCGCCCGATTGATCCCCCTGATAATTACATGGTGAAGGGCTCCGGGAAAATCTATTCTGCTCTGACGAGGCATGAAGGAAGAATAGCATAGAAGAGAATATAGACGCAAGAAGTTATTTAACTATTTAACACCGTCCCCTATATTTTTCTGGAAAAAAATTTAAGGGATGGAGGTGGCGATCAGGTTGCCGGTGAGGGTTCCGGCGGCGGTCCAGATCAGGTCCTTCCAGGACCAGCCGGTCTTCTTGACCGTGAGGTCATAGGTCTCTTTGGCCGCCCCCAGCGGGAGGGTGATCCCGAACGCCAGGCACCGGGCCTCTCCTTCCGACCAGCCGTTATGCTCGGCGATCGCGGTAGTCCCCCCGCCGATCACCGCGCCCCCACAGAAATGATATACCTTGTCAACGCCGAACCAGGGGTCAGACCGATAATTGTTCCCCGCGCAACCGGAAAAAGTAGTGAAAAGGAGAATCACCCAAGTCAGATTCGGATATCCGATCTTCAATACTGTCCTCGGGGTTGATTTCGCGCAACACTAATCGAGGTTTTTGATGATGGTGAGTATGTTGGAACCATCCTCCCTCCGGTACTCAAGCCGATCGGAGAACTTTTTCATCAGGTAGATGCCGAGTCCGCCGATCGGGCGCGCGTCAATATCAAGACTGAGGTCGGGCGGCGGCATATCCAGGGGATTGAAAGGAGGTCCCCAGTCCCGGATAATGACGGTCGCTAATCGATGGTCGAGGACGCAGGATAGTTCTATATCTCCGGTAGCTCCGTCGGAATAGGCATATTTAATGGTATTGGTACAGGCTTCATCGACCGCCAGGTGAATTCCAGAGGCAGTCTCCTTCTTGATCCCGGCCGACTTCAGACAGGAGAGGGAAAAATCGATCAGTTTCTCCAGGTTTTCCAGACGGGCCGATAACCGGATTTTCATTTTGTCATCTCTTTCTGATGAATCCATAATAGTTCTCTCTGCTTCTAAGGGGGAACCGATCATAGGTGCTGCCCGGAATAAACGGTTCGTAGATAATCATTATCTGACGGAATAATGCCACCTCCTATACGCATCGTCAAGAAAGAACAGATCAACCGGTGAATCAAAAGTAAAAAAAACCAGGACCCCGGAATGAAACGGGCTCGCTGGGTACATGGTTTACCCCTTGAGCTAATAAAGGTAATAAAGAACATAAATCAATCGGTGGCAAGATCAAAATTAGTGGATCAAGTTTCGGTGCCTTTTCAGTAAGAAGTGTCAAAGG
>Ga0307929_1000428_pt1 | contig 41595 bp, 19 predicted proteins | sample AceLakmetage1330_FD_203160 | JGI IMG/M metagenome (GOLD analysis project Ga0307929, IMG submission 203160) | Saline water microbial communities from Ace Lake, Antarctica - #1330 | ecosystem: Environmental > Aquatic > Non-marine Saline and Alkaline > Saline | place: Antarctica: Ace Lake... | reverse complement strand
ATTCCCAATCACTCGGGACACCCTTGCCTTCGACTATGAGATTCCGGTCATAACGGCTCTCTCAGGACTTGTGGAATTTTCCACGCACCTGTTAGGTTTACTACATGCCCGGCACACCAAAGATTACCGGTGCTCCGCACCTGAAAGATTTGGCCGAAACGTTTCGCAAAATTAGAGGTATCTAATTATACTTAGCTTGTTAGCCTTTCCAATACCAAATCAATCAAATCTTCGATGGCGGTATGGTGATCTTTGGAGTAGGTGTTCAGGGCTCGGTTGGCAATTACGGCACAAACGGTAAGTGTGTTGTGTCCCAATAATTTGCCAAGTCCGTACAGTGCCGATGTCTCCATCTCAAAATTGATAATTCGTTCGCCGCCGATGCGCACCTGTTGCATTTTGTCCATCAGGTCGGGGTGCATGAGCGGAATGCGGATAACGCGCCCCTGTGGGCCGTAAAATCCGGGAGCCGTGGCGGTAATTCCCGAATACAGTCCGGTGGCCATCTTTTGAAAAAGCTCGGGCGAACAATCTACAAAATACGGGTAGGGGAGGTCGGGATGCCACGACACCTGCTTAATGAAATCTTCGCTTAGTTCGGGGTGCGTTACGGCACTACTGTCGTAAAACTTGAGTAGCCCGTCAAGGCCTATTCCATGTGTGGACACAGCAAAGGAGTTTATTGGGATGTCGGGCTGGATAGCTCCCGAGGTGCCCAGCCTGATGATGTTGAGGCTGGTGTGTTTCTCTTTGATGGTTCTCGATGCAAAGTCAACATTAACCAAAGCATCCAGCTCGTTCATCACGATGTCGATATTATCTGTACCCATGCCTGTTGACATTACCATAAGCGGCTTTTGATTGAGGATACCAATATGAGCGATAAGCTCGCGGTTTTGGCTGCGATGGATAACCGTATCGAAATGGCGGGAAATTTTTTCTACCCTTCCGGGGTCGCCGACCAGGATAATATTTTCAGCTATATCTTCCGGCTTGATATTAAGGTGATAAATACTCCCGTTTGGATTAATAATCAATTCTGACTCTTTAATTCTTTCCATAATTCTACTTTTGCAAAAAAAAAGCACAAAGTTAATATTTTGATTATGATAGCAGAAATCATTACCATCGGCGATGAATTATTAATTGGTCAGGTGGTGGATACCAACTCGGCCTGGCTTGCCGAGCAGTTGAATTTGATAGGGATTCGCGTAAAGCAAATATCCAGCCTGTCCGATGACCGGGAGCATATCCTCACCGGCCTGAAGGAGGCTGCTTCGCGGGCTGACCTGATTTTGATAACCGGAGGATTAGGCCCCACCAAAGACGACATCACCAAGCATACGCTGTGCGAATATTTCGATACGGAACTGATTTTTCATCAGGCCACTTTCGAGAATGTTCAGGCACTTTTTAAGCTGCGGGGTTTTCCGGTAACGGATCTTAATCGTAAGCAGGCAGAAGTTCCGGCAAATTGTATCCCGCTAAGCAACAGCAACGGAACAGCACCCGGGATGTGGTTTGAGCAGGATGGATGTATTTATGTTTCGATGCCCGGGGTGCCTTTCGAGATGAAAACGATGGTTAGTAATGTGGTTTTACCACGCCTGGCCAAAAAATACAACTCTACCTTTATTATACACAAAACCATTCTTACCCAGGGCGTGGGCGAATCTTTTTTGGCAAGCACCATCGAAAGCTGGGAAGACCAGTTACCCGAAAATCTGAAACTGGCCTATTTGCCACAGCCCGGAATTGTGCGTTTACGCCTGACGGCTACCGGTTCAGATAAGTTATTTGTCAATAAATTATTGAAACTAGAACAGGCTAAGCTTCAAAAATTGATTCCTGATTTAATTTTTGGCTACGATGATGAAACCCTCGAACTGGTTGTTGGCCGCTTGTTGAAGCAAAAGGAAAAAACTTTGGCTACTGCCGAAAGTTGCACGGGAGGTTATCTTGCTCATCTGCTCACCAGCATTGCCGGTAGTTCCGAATATTACAAGGGCTCTGTCATTGCTTACTCCAACGCGGTAAAAGTTGATTTGCTTGGCGTATCGCACCAGGCCATCGAAAGCGAAGGAGCAGTTAGCGAAATGGTGGTAAGGCAAATGGCCGAAGGTGTTCGCAAAAAAATGGATACCGATTATGCTCTGGCCACCTCAGGCATCGCCGGTCCGGATGGTGGCAGCGAGGAAAAGCCCGTGGGTACAACCTGGATTGCATTAGCCACACCCGAAAAAGTGATTGCGAAGAAGTTTCTTTTCGGAGAACATCGTGGGCGAAATATCCGCAAGGCTTCGCTGGCAGCCCTTAATATGCTGAGAATGGAACTGCTCGAGGTACCCGAAAAAAATGCCCCGGCCTCCCATTAGCCGAGGCTATTTAGTGCCTGTCTTTAAAGTCGATGTTTTTGACTAGCCCCGGGTTTTAACCCGGGGAATATTGGATTGGGAAATACTCCCCCGCGATTTCGCCACGCCGCAGGCGTGGCGAAATCGCGGGGGTTTTCCCTACTTTCATTTTAATCCCTGCCCTGAAGGACGACCTGTCCCGATTGCGGGAGGACTATTCAAATTTCATACAACGACTGCAAAGACAGACCCTATTTAGAATTCTGATAATCTTTTATCAGTCCCGCCATCAGCCAGTTGGCAATGGCCTGACGATTGTCAGGTCGTAAAAGGCGCTTCTGGTCGCGCGCGTGGTTGATATTTCCCAATTCGATGTAGGTCGAAACCGGGTTGGCATGACGCAGCATATACAAATTGCGTCCGCTGATGGAACCCTTGTAGCCGCGTCCGGGTTGCACTTCATCGTATTTTTCCTTTATGGTGGCGTACAAAGTCTCATTCAAGGCCTTTCCTTTTTTGCTATTGGGATGGTGGTAAAAGAAGATGTCCACATTTTGTTTTTCGTAGCGCGAATCCACATGCAGCTCGATGGTGCGCTGGTACTGGCCGCCATATTTCTTGCTTACCTCGTTTATGGCGTTAGCACGCTGGCGCAGGCGGCGGGTTTGGTTAATCGGTATTTTCAGGTCGCCCCAACAATGCTCATCTTTATCACATTTTAAATATACCTCATCACGAATTCCATCATTATCATCACGGGTAATTACATAGACCGTGGCATTGTGCTCCAGCAGGTTTCGCGCCAGACGCAGCCCGATGTCGTAGGCGTATTCGTCTTCGCATAGCTGATGTCCTGCTTTTTCGCCTACCGCTCCGGGGTCGGGGCCACCATGCCCCGGCACAATATAAAATACGGCTCCTTGCAGGCTGTTGTCTTTAAAAGTTACTTTTTCGTAATCGATACCAAAAATTGGGAAGACTCCGCTTTCCTTACTCGCTGCCGAATTTGCTTCATTTACAATGGGCAGACGATAGGTCTGTCCGGTTTTTAGGATTAGATCTTCACCCAATTTGGTTTTGTTTAGCTCGATAAAGGCATCAAAATAATCTTTGGGATCCAGATTGTAAGAACGCAGCAAAGAAAAAATACCATCGCCCGGTTTTGGGCTTACTTCTTTGTAATCCTGAGCCTGAATATTTTGGCTGCTTATAAAAATTAGTATTGGCAAAAGCCATAATTGCAATAGCAAAACTTTGTTAATGTGCATGGTGATGATGATTAGTTTTTGCAAAAATAATAATGTTGAAAGAAGTTTTAACCTCAAATATCTATTTTTGCAGACCAGGTATTCGTTTCAAATCAAAAATTCAAAATCATGGTTTACTTTTTTCGCAGTGCTGATAAAGTTTTCGTTTTAGAAAGTGCCCAGGCACTCGATGCTGTCAATATCCAAAAACTGGTCTGGCTGTTTGGCGGTGCCGGGCTTTTGCAGGAACAAACTATCGAAGGTATTTTTGTGGGTCCCCGTCGGGAGATGATTACGCCCTGGAGCACCAATGCGGTGGAAATAACCCAAAATATGGGTATGGATGGAATTGCCCGCATCGAGGAGTTTATCGAAACGGCGGCCAAAAATTCCACCTTCGATCCCATGCTTTCGGCAGTGTATAAAAAACTGGATCAGCATATTTTTACCATCAATAAAAAACCCGATCCTATTATTTTTATTAAAAATATAGCCGAATACAACCAAAGCGAAGGCCTGGCACTGAGCGATGATGAAGTAAAATACCTTGACGAACTCAGCCAAAAATTGGGGCGCAAACTTACCGATGGCGAGGTGTATGGCTTTGCCCAGGTAAACTCGGAGCACTGCCGGCACAAAATTTTTAACGGTACTTTTGTTATCGATGGCAAGGAGATGCCCGAAACGCTTTTCTCGCTTATTCGTAAAACTTCTGCCGCCAATCCCAACCGGATTGTTTCGGCTTATAAAGATAATGTTGCCTTTGTCGAGGGGCCTGCCATCGAGCAGTTTGCCCCCGAACATGCCGATACTTCGGATTTTTTCACTACCCGTGATATCGAATCCGTAATTTCGCTTAAGGCCGAGACCCATAATTTTCCTACCACCGTAGAACCTTTCAATGGTGCTGCTACCGGCTCGGGCGGCGAAATCCGCGACCGGCTTGCCGGAGGTAAGGGCAGTATTCCTTTGGCAGGAACCGCCGTTTACATGACTTCCTATCCCCGCCCCGAGTCGCCGCGATCATGGGAGAAAAAGTTTCCCGAACGCGAGTGGCTCTATCAAAGCCCGCTTGACATTCTTATCAAGGCTTCGAATGGAGCCAGCGATTTTGGAAATAAGTTTGGCCAGCCATTGATTTGTGGTAGCGTGCTCACTTTCGAGCATTTTGAAGCAGATAAAAAACTGGCTTTTGATAAGGTGATAATGCTGGCCGGCGGCGTGGGCTTTGGCAAAAAGAGCGAAGCCCTGAAAGACCGTCCTGAAAAAAATGATACGCTCGTAGTGATGGGTGGCGACAATTATCGCATTGGCATGGGCGGTGGAGCTGTTTCATCGGTGGCCACCGGTCAGTTTGCCAACAAAATTGAATTGAACGCCGTGCAACGTTCAAACCCCGAAATGCAAAAACGGGTTTACAACGCCATTCGTGCCATGGTGGAGCTTGATAAAAACCCCATCGTTTCCATCCACGATCATGGTGCCGGCGGTCATCTTAACTGCCTCTCCGAATTGGTGGAAGAAACCGGGGCTGTAATCGAAATGGAAAAATTGCCTGTGGGCGATCCCACCCTTTCCGATAAGGAAATTATTGGCAATGAATCGCAGGAGCGCATGGGTTTGATTTTAAAAAATGAAGATGCCGCTCTCCTGCACAGGGTTGCCCAACGCGAAAGGGCACCTTATTACGAGGTAGGAAAAACTACCGGCGATCATCGTTTTGTCTTTCAGCGCGAAAATGCAAAGGCCAATCCCATCGACCTGAATCTTGCCGATTTTTTTGGTAAACCGCCAAAAACGGTACTTGAGGATACCACCTTAACATCGGGCTTTGCGGATTTAGATTATTCGATTTCTAAACTTAACGAATATCTGGAGGCGGTGTTGCAGTTGGAGGCGGTGGCTTGCAAGGATTGGCTTACTAATAAAGTGGATCGCTCGGTGACCGGAAAAGTGGCCTTGCAGCAATGTGCGGGCGAGATACAATTGCCGCTTAATAATTTGGGTGTGGCCGCCCTCGATTATCAGGGCAAAAAGGGAGTAGCTACCGCCATTGGTCATGCTCCGGCAGCAGGGCTTATCAATCCGGCAAATGGCTCGGTGCTTTCGGTGGCCGAGGCACTTACAAATTTGATTTGGGCTCCCATCGAAGGCGGGCTTCAGGGGGTGTCGCTGTCGGCCAACTGGATGTGGCCGGCAAAAAATCCGGGAGAAAATGCCCGTCTTTACAAGGCTGTAGAATCTTTGAGTAATTTTGCCATCCGTTTGGGAATAAATGTTCCCACCGGAAAAGATTCCCTCTCGATGACGCAGCAGTACCCGGATGGACAGCGGGTTTTGGCTCCCGGAACGGTGATTGTTTCTGCCGTTGGCGAAGTTTCGGATATATCCAAAATTGTAAAGCCTGTGCTGCAAAACCAGCCAAATACTCATTTGATTTACGTGAGTTTTTCGGGTTCGGACTTCCACCTCGGCGGAAGCAGCTTTGCGCAAATTACAAATAAACTTGGGGTAAATACTCCCGGGATTCCCGATCCTGCATGTTTTAAGATGGCCTTTGATGCCATCCAAAAATTGATAAACAATGAAGAAATTCTTGCCGGACACGATATTTCTGCCGGCGGAATGATTACCGCTTTGCTCGAAATGAATTTTGCAAATATTGCGGGAGGCCTTTCCGTAAACCTGAACTCCTTAGGCGAAGAAGATACCATCAAACTCTTGTTTAGCGAAAAACCGGGAATCCTGATTCAGACCCGAAAAGAAAGTAAGGTGGCCACGGTGTTAAATGGCCAGGGTATTCGCGCCGCAGTGATAGGCAGTTTTATCCCCGAAAGGGAAATCCGGCTTTACAATATGATGCACGAATGGAAGTTTGATATTGATGCGCTGAGGGATGTGTGGCACCGCACCTCATATTTGCTGGATACGCACCAAAGCACTCCTGATTTGGCTTTGGCCAGATACAAGAATTATAAATCACAGCATCTTCATTTTCGCTTTTTGGCCGATTTCTCCGGAAGTTTTGAGCAATACGGCATTGATCCGCGTCGCAAAAAACAAAGCGGGATCAAGGCTGCGATTATTCGCGAAAAGGGCGTGAATGGCGATCGCGAAATGGCGTGGAGTATGCACCTGGCCGGCTTTGATGTAAAAGACGTTCATATCACCGACCTGATTGCCGGACGCGAAACGCTCGAAGATATCCACTTTATTGTTTTTGTCGGTGGCTTTTCCAATAGCGATGTGCTGGGTTCGGGCAAGGGCTGGGCTGGAGCTTTTTTGTACAATGAAAGAGCGAAAAAAACTTTGGACGATTTTTATGCCCGTCCTGATACGCTTAGCCTTGGTATTTGCAACGGCTGTCAGGTGATGATGGAATTGGGCTTGATTTATCCCAATCATCAGCAGCACCCCAAAATGCTGCACAACGATTCCGGGAAATTTGAATCGGCATTTTTAAATGTGGAGATCGAAAACAACAATTCTGTAATGCTGAAATCTTTGGCTGGGTCGCGCCTGGGTATTTGGGTAGCTCATGGCGAAGGCAAGTTTCACTTTCCCGAAGATGAGTCACAGTATGCGATACCTGTAAAATATTCTTGCAGCCAATATCCCGGAAACCCCAACGGATCGCCCTACAATGCTGCTGGTCTGGTTTCGCATGATGGTCGCCACCTGGCCATGATGCCGCACTTGGAACGAGCGGTACTTCCCTGGCAATGGGCTCATTATCCTAGCCATCGTGAGTTGGATACGCTTAGTCCATGGATAGAATCTTTTGTGAATGCCCGGAAGTGGATTGCGAAAAAAGCACGATGATTCTTTCGTTTTACATGCGCTTATTTTTTGTAAAAAATCTGACGGTTTCTATTACTACTATTCATTTTTTATTGTTTTTGTTTGAATGGAACAATAATTGAGGTTACGAATTTTTTCATAAAATCCCTTAACATTTCCCTTTTCTTATTTTGATAGATTAAAAATAAATTTTTTAACTACCTTTTTTTGAGTGTATTATTTTGCTTGCTATGCGATATTACGCTCAAATTTTATTTTGGCTTTGCTAATGTATTATTAAGCATCTATTTTAGCCAATAATTATTGTACACAATAATTACAATCCAAAGGGGGATTATTAACCAATTTAAAGCGATTATTAACGCAACTATTATTTAGCTCAGACAAAGGGGGCTTTGTCTTAACTATGTATTGACAAATTTTTTAAGAAAGGGGAAAAATGGATTTATTTTACTTTGATTTGAATAAGAGAATTGCATTCTTTTTATTCATGGTGTTTGTATTGAATACAAATCTTGTTGCCGAAAAAAAGACAAAAAATCTTAATTTGCAATCCGATGAGTTTAGTCAGGCTGCTATTTTGGAGAAAGAGCCACAAGATCTGATTTTATTGGATTCACTTATGCAAAATCCAACGAAAGGAGCGATGGATGACTGGCCTCCATTGTGGAACATTCCAGTGGCATGTGATAAAGTTGCCGGCATCATCGTATATTATCAGGCTGATCCGCGTGTAAATGAGATACCAATAGCAAAAAATGACTATATAGGAGCTTTTTATTTGGATGATAATGGTGAATACAAGTGTGGAGGGGCAGGTGCCTGGCCAGATAGTATTGGCCTTATTTTTACGGCCTTTATGGATAACCTTGACACCCCGGAAAAAGATGGTTTTAGTTATGGTGAAGAAATTCATTACCGGCTTTTTTCATGGGAGTATATGGCAGAATATGATGTTGATCAAATTGCCTTGCGGCCAGATTGTTACGGAAACTTTTGGTATCCCTTAACGCTGGTTAGGTTGATTGACATGGTGAGCTTCGAAGACCTGCGGGTAAAAGCCCTTGCCGACCCTGATATGGGCTGCAATGAAGCCAGCATTTCGCTGGATGTTGAAATTACCAACGGAAGCGGGGACTTCACGTATTTATGGTCATCCGATCCTCCTGGATATAACTCTGACGAACAAAATCCACAGTTCACCATTACCGAGTCTACCACCTTTATGCTCGAAGCCAGCGATGGTATTAATACATCCAGGAGTATGCGCCCTATTTATGTGGCACATGATCCGGCAGCATTTGCCGGAGATGATATAAGCACATGCGCAATTGGGTCGATAAGTTTAAATGGCCAGGTCAGTAATCTGGAATCTTTGATTTGGGTTAGCTCGGGTGATGGTACTTTTAGTGATTCCTGTCTTGAACAAACCGAGTATTATTTGGGTGAAAATGATATGCAAAGCACGTCCTTGTCGCTCACGCTCGAAGGAAGCCCCAATTCACCATGCACATTTGTTGCAATGGATACTTTAGATGTTGTTATATTCCCCACTCCTTATATGAGTTTACAGCCCAATTTTTCTACCTGTATAAATATGCCCATCGAATTGACTGCCGAAGGCGGAAACCTGGGCGATATCCTTTGGGAAACCGGGGGAAATGGAACTTTTAGTCATCCCGACTCTCTGACCACTACCTATTATCATGGCTCTTATGGCAATTCGCACAGTTACATTCAGATTTCCTTAACGGTTGCAGGCGTTGATCCCTGTAATTTATCTATTGTTGAGGAAACTCAACTAGCCGTAAACAAACCCGCATATTGCTCGGCAGGTAATAATATATCAATATGCCATAATGAAACTTTTATAACCAACGGGCAGGCGGTTTTTTATAGTACAGCTCAGTGGAATACAAGCGGCGATGGGACTTTTGCGGATTCGAGTACGCTTAAAACCTTATATACACCCGGTGAGGGCGATATACAAACAGGCCAAGCCATCCTTTCGCTTACCGTAACGTCCATAGCACCCTGCCCCGGCCAAATAACCAAAAACATGGTTTTATCTATTAATTCCGGCCCCGAAGTTGATGCCGGTGATAATATTGGAGCCTGTGGTAGCATTGTGATCCCCCTGGATGCAACAGCATCAAATTATTCATCCCTGCTGTGGAGTACGGGCGGAAACGGGACTTTTGAAAATATCGATCAGTTAGACGCTATATATCATGCCAGTATGAATGACAACAATAATGGCGAAGTTATTCTTACCCTCGAAGCCAGTCCCCAGGCTCCGTGCACCATGTCATCGTCCGATGATGTGTTAGTTAATTTTGAAGGGGGTGCCACCGCTAATGCAGGAACTGATATATCAATATGCGAAACAGGACAAGCTGCCTTGCAGGGTTCTGCAAACGATTATATAAGCCTGCTTTGGTCAAGTTCCGGTGATGGAACGTTTAGCTCAGTCACCTCATTAAGTACTATCTATTCCCCCGGAACAGGCGATATTTCGCTGGGGCAGGCCGTGCTTACACTTACACCTGTAGGCACTCCTCCTTGTGAATTTGGACTGAGTGATAATACTACTATCTTTATTAATAAGAACCCAACTTGCAGTGCAGGTAGCGACTTTGCGGTATGTGCTGGTGAAAATATTGAGCTTAATGCAAGCTCGCAACATTGCGCAAGCCGACTCTGGGAAACTTCCAGTGATGGTACTTTTGAAAATGCCAATTCATGGAATGCTATTTACCACCCCGGGAATCAGGATATCAACAATCTGAACGTTGAATTACAATTCACTGCTTTTCCTGCCTCTCCTTGTAATCTTCCTGCCATCGATGTTGTGAATATAGAAATCTTGCCTGCACCCGAAGCATCAGCCGGTGCAAATCGTACGATATGCGAGAGCGATATCCTCCAACTCGATGGCGAAGCTATAAATGCCTCATCACATTACTGGATCAGCGATGGCGATGGAACTTTTGCAAATGAAGCTGATCTACATACCTCATACACTCCCGGACAGGAGGATATGCAGAATCAGGAAATCGATATCTACCTGAATGTATCCGGAATGGAAGGCTGTGGCGAAGAACAGGATTCTTTTACACTTTACATTCAAGCCAATCCAGGCGTAGAAGCCGGGGCTGAAAAGGTATGCCCTTTTGGTGTAACGACAACGATCGATCAGGCTCAGGTTAGCGATAAATCTGCTGTACTATGGACAATAGTGGATGGAAACGGGATAATCGGTAATCCCGCAAACGTTATCTGTAATTATACACCCAATGGAGATGACCTGGAACAGGGTATGGCGAAACTTACTTTAACAGCGATACCCATTAGTCCTTGTCTTGCTTCAGTATTAGATACCTTGACCTTGCATATTGTTCCCGATTGTAGCAATGCCGTAGCTTTTGCCGGCGATGATATGCAGCTTTGTGCCGATCAAACCGATGAAATTTATCTGGAAAATTCGCAGGCTCAAAATCTGGAATCGGTTTTATGGACAAGTGATGGTGATGGCTTTTTTGATGACGATACAATCTTGCATCCCAAATATACAGCCGGCGAAAATGATTTACTGAATGGCGAGGTGGTGCTATGCATAACGGCCTATGCTTCTGCGCCCTGCCAGAACGCTTCGGATTGTCTTACGATTTTATTTCAGGACTTGCCCGAGGCTATTGCCGGGAGCGATCAAACCCTGTGTTCGACTAATTCGTTACAATTGAATGGCATTGGTAATAATGCAAGTTCATATAGCTGGACTACCGGGGGAGATGGTACTTTTACAAATAAAAATAGTTTAACCAGTGAATATGTACCTGGCAATAATGATATCACTAATGGTCTTGTTGACTTGTGTTTGACAGCAAGTGGCTTAGCAAATTGCGGGGACGCATACAGTTGCCTCAGCCTAACTATTATTGAGGCACCCTCAGCCGATGCCGGATCCGATTATACCGCATGTGGTCAGGCTGGTATTCCTTTGTTTGGGGTGGTTGCCAATAATAACGGCGTGCAATGGACCAGTACTGGAAATGGTGCTTTTTCGCAAGACAATGTTCTTACGCCTATTTATTTTCCCGGAAGCAGTGATATGGATGGGCTTGTTGAATTGTGTATAACTGCCTTCGGTCAGGATGGCTGCGATAATGCCATCGATTGTATGCAATTACACCTGATAAGTGAGGCTACGGCTAATGCAGGAGCTGATGCCACAATATGCAAGGGGTTAGTTTATAAGCCCAATGGTGAAGCCGACCACTTTGCCAGTTTGTTTTGGGAAACCAATGGCGATGGTACTTTTGATGATCCCACACAGTTATCCCCGGTTTATATGCCAGGAAGCAATGATGAAGTTGGTGGTGGGGTAACGTTAACGCTTACTGCTGCAAGTAATGGAACCTGTGCAAGCTCAATAAGTGAAATGATTTTAACAATCCAGCCACAAGCCCTGGCTTTTGCCGGAAATGATGCAAGCATTTTGCGGGGCGAATTTTACGAACTGGAATATGCTACGGCCACCAATAATGCTTCGGTGCTTTGGACAACTTCCGGTTCGGGTACTTTTAATAGCTCGGATACGCTGAATGCAGTTTATCACCCTTGTCTCGCTGATGAGCAAGCCCAGGGCGTTAACCTTACTTTAACGGCTATGCCCCTGCAGCCCTGCGAATTGGCGCGAAGCGATGACTTTTACCTAAGCATTCTTGATGCCTGCCAGGATGCTATTGCCAATGCGGGCAACGACATCAGCACATGCGATTATACAGCAATTGTACTTAATGGAACGGCTGAAAATCAAACCAGCGTTTTATGGGTCAGCGCAGGGGATGGCACTTTTTCGGCTCCTACGAGTTTAAATACTATCTACTATCCCGGCGAGGAAGATGTAGAGATTGAAACGATAGAAATATCCCTTACCGCTTTTGCAGCACTTGATTGCGCCGATTCTACCGATATGCTCAACATCAGCTTTTTTGAAGCGGCAACCGTTTATGCCGGCGAAGACCAGATTATTTGTAATTCACAAAACCTGGTTTCGCTCACAGGCTTGGCACAGAATTATTCCAGCATCATCTGGACATCAACGGGTACTGGCAATTTCTTCCCGCCCAATAATTTGAATACACATTATAATGTTACCAGTCAGGATAAAGCGGCGGGTGAAGTGTTTTTGATTTTAACAGCCAGTAGTGCCCAATGCGCAAATGTAAGTGATACTTTAAGGATAGCAATAAATGAACCCCCTATAGTATTTGTAAATAACGGTGGGGTAATATGTGGTAACGAAACCTTTACCACGGGAGGTTTTGCCATGAATTATTCAAGCATTTACTGGACAAGTACCGGCGATGGAACCTTTGACGATTCCACACTTATGGAAGCCACCTATTTCCCCGGGTCAGCAGATATTGAAAATGGTGATGCAGAACTATGCCTCTCGGCAGTGGCCAATGAAGGATGCGATAATGCAAGTGAATGCCTTTACCTGGAAATCAATTCTTCGGCTTATGCCAATTCGGGTGCTGATCAAACGATATGTGAGACAGCGACAAGTGTCAGTCTTATTGGAGAAGCTACAGATTATGATAATATACTTTGGGAAAGTGACGGTGATGGCGAGTTTACAAATAACAGCCAGCTCATAACAAGCTATATTCCTGGCTCAGGCGACAAGCAAAATGGGCAGCTTGTACTTTCGCTCACCGCTTTTTCATCCTCCAGTTGCGGCGATGCCACCAGCGAGATGCTGCTTACTATCGATGCTGCGCCCACAGCCAATGCCGGTGCCAACCAAACGATATGCGAAACCACTTCGGTTAGCCTTAGCGGCATTGCGCAAAATGCCGCAAGTACTTTATGGACTACTAACGGCGATGGTAGCTTTGATGATGCCAACATTATAGCAACAACATACTATCCCGGTGTTTCTGATATCGCTGCCGGGGAGGTTAATATTAGCCTTACGGCAAATGCAAATGGTGTTTGCGCTGATGCCGTTGATTTCCTAAACCTTATTATTCAACAAACTCCCGAAGCCAATGCCGGAAGTGATCAAAACATCTGCGAAAGCGAAATCGTAAACTTAGTCGGCGAAGCTGATTTTTACAGTAATCTTACTTGGATGACAATGGGTGGCGGCACTTTCGATAATCAAAATACACTTGAAACCACCTATTATCCTTGCATTCAGGATTTGTCGAATGGTCAGGTAGAGCTTTGCTTTACCGCTTCTGGCCTTTCTAATTGTAGCGATATTACCGATTGTGTGATAATCTATTTCCAAAAACCTCCCTCTGCTTATGCCGGCCAGGATGATTCTATCAGTTATGGCGATGTATTTAATACTTCCCTGGCTGCTGCACAAAATTACGCAGAGCTGCAATGGACAAGCACCGGTAGTGGAACTATTGATGATCCAGCCTCGCTACATACCAGCTACTCACCATCCGATGCCGATTTCCAGACAGAGCAAATCGAACTTAGCCTCTATGCTTTACCCCTTTCGCCTTGCGAGAGTGGAGTATTTGATAATCTTACCCTTGCCTTGAAATATAATGGATGCTACGATGCTTACGCTAATGCTGGCGAAGATGCTGCCCTTTGCCTGGGTGATGTCTATACGCTTGGAGGGGAGGCAAGCAATCATAGTGCTGTGCTTTGGACAAGCAATGGTGATGGAACTTTTGATAATGAAAATGATCTGGCTGCCAGCTATACACCCGGCATTCAGGATATCCAAATCGGAAGTATCATGCTTTGTCTGGAGGCCTTTGCCAGCGATACCTGCGCTAATGCTATAGATTGCATGGAATTATCCATACAGGATTTGCCACAGGTTTTTGCCGGTAGCGATAATACCATTTCATTACAGTCGGCACCTTATGTATTTTCTGATGCCTGGGTGCAAAATCAAACCGGTGTTATGTGGTCAACCCTTAATGGCTTAGGTGCAATGGTGAATGAAAACAGCATTGCAGCCAGCTATTATGCCTCGCCCACCGATATCGACCAGGAATATATCACTTTTTTGTGTGCAGCATCGCCGATAGAGCCTTGTATGGTTACAGCGGATGATTTTGTAAATATTAAATTTACCATGCAATGCTCCGATGCAGTTGTCGATGCCGGGTCGGATATTGGAATTTGTGTGGATAACGAAACCATGACGGTAAGTCTTTCAGGTTTTGCGAGCAACTATACTTCGTTGTTGTGGACTAGTTCGGGTGATGGGAGCTTTGATTTTAGCAATGTGCTTCATCCGGTTTATACTTTAGGTATGGATGATATTAATTTGGCTTCTGTTACCCTTAATTTATTTGCACAAGGCGGAGCAAGCTGCCAGTCGGCCTCTGATGATGTGCTAATCAATATTTATCCATTACCTCTTGCCAATGCCGGTCAGGACATGACAATATGCGGTCAGGCAGGTATTCCTTTGTTTGGTGGGGCTAGTAATTTTAGTAGTGTAAAATGGACGAGCAATGGTGATGGTTTCTTTATCCAGGATGATGTGCTCGATCCCATTTATTTTCCCGGAGATAATGATATGAATGGTGCCGTCGAATTGTGCTTAACCGCTTTTGGGCAGGCCGATTGCGATGCCGCCACCGATTGTATCCTTATTAATTTGATACCCGAAGCCACAGTCAATGCCGGAGCAGATGCCACAATATGCGCTGCAACGAGCTACAATCTTAATGCTGAAGCCGGAAACTTTTCCAGCTTGCTTTGGACCAGCGATGGCGATGGCACTTTTGATAATCCAACGCTCCTGTCTTCGGCTTATACCCCGGGCAGCAGCGATGAAGCTACAGGCGAAACGATATTAACCCTCACTGCTGTGGGAAATGGAACATGTGCCGATGCTATGAGTACTATGATGCTTACCATCCTACCACTTCCCCAGGCTTATGCCGGCGAGGATACTATCATCGAGCAGGGAGCATCTTACACGCTTGCATCGGCTACAGCCACCAACCAATCTTCGGTGCTTTGGTCAAGTTCCGGATCGGGTGCTTTTGCAAACCCACTTAGTTTGTACACGGTTTATTATCCCTCAGTTGCTGATGAACAAGCCCAGGGTGCAAACCTGACATTAACAGCTATGCCTGTGGAGCCTTGTGTTTTGTCAGATAGCGATGAATTTTTCCTCGCCATTTCTGACGGTTGCGAGGATGCTGTTGCTGATGCCGGTAACGACATCACTACTTGTAATAATACTGCAGTTGCCTTGATCGGAACAGCTCAAAATCAAACCGGAGTTTCGTGGACTACCGAGGGAGACGGATCTTTTTCCGCTCCCGAAAGCCTGAACACAATTTACTACCCAGGTGCGCAAGACCTGGATGACGAAACCATCGAAATAACCCTTACCGCTTTTGCCTTTGATGATTGCGCCGATGACACCGATTTGATCTCCATCAGCTTTTTTGAACCATTAATTGTTGATGTCGGCGGAGACCGAATTATTTGCAATGATGTAACTTTGATTTCACTTTCAGCCTTTGCCCAAAACTATACAAGTCTGGCCTGGACTTCAAGCGGCACAGGTGGCTTTTACCCGCCCAATAGTCTTAACCCGCATTATAATGTTACTTCCCAGGATAAAGCAGCAGGCGAAGTATTTTTGATTTTAACCGCCAGTAGCATTCAATGCGGAAGTGTGAGCGATACTTTAAAATTGCAGATAAACGAACCTCCCCTAGTTATTGTCAATAACGGCAGTACAATTTGCGGTAACGAATCCTTTACCACAGGAGGCTTTGCCATGAACTATTCATCGCTATACTGGACAAGCAGTGGCAATGGGACTTTTGAAAATGCTACACATATCGAAGCCACCTATTTCCCGGGAGCAGAAGATATTCAGAATGGCTATGCAGAACTATGCCTGACGGCAGTATCTGAAGAAGGTTGTGATAACGTAAGTGCCTGCCTCTATCTGGAAATCAATTCTTCGGCCCATGCCAATGCCGGAGCCGATCAAACGATTTGTGAAACAACAGCTCAGGCAAGCCTCAATGGAGAGGCTACGGATTATGATGATTTATTGTGGGAAAGCGAAGGTGATGGCAGCTTTGTAAATGACAGCGAACTTGCCACAAGCTACATTCCCGGCTCTGCTGATAAGCAAAACGGGCAGGTAGTTCTTTCGCTTACTGCTTATTCATCTTCCAGCTGTGGCGATGCTACCAGCGAAATGCTGCTCACCATCGATGCCGCTCCATTGGCTGATGCCGGCGCGGATCAAACCGTCTGCGAAACAACAGCGGTTAACCTTAGTGGCACTGTACAAAATGCCGCAAGCGTAGTTTGGAATACTTCTGGTGATGGCAGCTTTGATGATGCCAATATTTTAGCAACAAGCTATTATCCTGGTGTTTCTGATATCACTACTGGTGAGGTAAATATTAGCCTTACGGCAAATGGAAATAGTGCTTGTGCTGATGCCGGGGATTTCCTAAACCTTATCCTTCAACAGGCTCCCCAGGCTAATGCCGGAAGCAATCAAACCATCTGCGAAAGCGAAATTGTAACTTTAGCCGGCGATGCAAATAATTATGCAACAGTTTTGTGGGAAACCTCCGGCGATGGCGAATTTTCGGATGCCAATGTTTTAAGCCCAACTTATTCGCCTGGCGTAAATGATAATTTGCAAGGTAATGCTACACTAACTTTTACGGCTATTTCGGGCAGTACGTGTAGCGATGCCACCAGCCAAATGCTGCTCACCATCGATACAGCACCCGTGGCTAATGCCGGTGCCGACCAAACGGTTTGCGAAACGGCAACAGTCAACCTTAATGGAAATGCGCAAAATGCCGCGAGCATAGTTTGGAATACTTCTGGCGATGGCAGCTTTGATGATGCCAACATTTTAGCAACAAGCTATTATCCTGGTGTTTCTGATATCGCTGCTGGTGAGGTAATTATTAGCCTTACGGCAATTGGAAATGGTGCTTGCGGTGATGCCGGGGATTTCCTAAATCTTATTATTCAGCAGGCTCCCCAGGCTAATGCCGGAAGCAATCAAACCATCTGCGAAAGCGAAATTGTAACCTTAGCCGGCGATGCAAATAATTATGCAACAGTTTTGTGGGAAACTTCCGGCGATGGCGAATTTTCGGATGCCAATGTTTTAAGCCCAACTTATTCGCCCGGCGTAAATGATGTAGTTCAAGGTAATGCCACGCTAGGTCTTACGGCTTTTTCGGGCAGTACCTGTAGCGATGCCACCAGCGAAATACTACTTACCATCGATACAGCACCCGTGGCCAATGCCGGTGCCGACCAAACCGTCTGCGAAACTGCCACGGTAAGCCTCAATGGCAACACACAGAATGCGGTAAGCGTGGTATGGTCGAGCACCGGTGATGGTGCCTTTTCTAATATCAATCAGCTTGCCCCTGTTTATTATCCGGGAGCTTTGGATATTTCTAACGGTGCTGTTGAGTTGTGTATTAAAGCCAAAAGTAATGGCATCTGCGCGCACAATACCGATTGCATGAGTGTAATTTTCCAGCTTGTTCCCGAAGTAGTTATACCCGAAGAAATGCTGGTATGTGCCGGCTCATCGCTCGAAATAATTGCTACAGGCAATAATTATTCGGCTTTAACATGGACAAGCCAGGGCGATGGTACTTTTGGCAGCAACGGGCTGCTAACGAATACCTATTATCCGGGTTCCCTCGATATTACCAATGGCGTAGTAGATATTTGCCTTAGCGCAATCGGCATGTCTAATTGCGAAAGTGTGAGTGAATGTGCTAACATTGAAATCATAGCATTGCCCGAAGTTTTTGCGGGCAGCGATCAGACGATTTGCGAAAATGACCAGCTTATCTTAACAGCCAGTGCATCCAATTATCAGGATTTGCAATGGACAACAAGTGGCGATGGCACCTTCGATAACACCATGGCTCTCGTAGGAACTTATTTTCCCGGAGCACAGGATGTTCTTGCGGGTAATATCCAGTTGTGTCTTTCAGCTAATGGATTATCGGGCTGTGAAGGGACACAGGATTGTTTGAACCTGGTGCTCGAAACCAGCCCGACAGCCAATGCCGGTAGCGATATTTCGGTATGCGTGGGTGAAAATATTAGTGTGTCGGGTCAGGCCAGTCATGCCGGTTCAGTATTGTGGACAAGCTCGGGGGATGGCACTTTTGCTAACCCTGAGTATGGAAACACCACTTATTATCCTGGAGCTAACGATTATAATGTAATGGGTGTTGACTTGTGTTTTTCCGCTTTTGGCGTTCAGGCCTGTGGCGAAACTCAGGATAGCCTGAGCATTATTTTCCAGCCTGGTGCCATAGCCAATGCAGGCCCCGACTTCTCGGTTTGTCAAGGCTCGCCGGTTCTGCTGTCAGGAACAGCAAGCAATTACTCCAGCCTTTACTGGACAAGGTCGGGCGATGGAGCTTTTAGCAATCCTCAAGTGCTCAATCCTACTTACTATCCAGGGCCTAACGACCTTGCGAATGGCAGTGTAACGCTTTGTTTGAAAGCCAATGGCCAAAATTCTTGTGGCTCGCATACCGACTGTGTTATGGTTTCTTTGATTGCCTCTCCTAACATTGATGCCGGTACTGATCAAACGATTTGCGAAAGCGATGTGGCTATTTTGAGTGCTAGTGGAGCTAATTACGTCTCAGTATTTTGGATCAGCAATGGTGATGGTACTTTTGACAATCCTGATGCGCTGCTTGCTCATTATTATCCCGGAGCCGATGATATTGCAAACGGAAATGCAATACTTTGCCTCAATGCTCTGGCTGATAGCCCCTGCAACGATGCCAGCGATTGCATCAATCTTACTATCAATGGCAATCCTGTACTTATGTTGGATGAGCAAATAGAAATCTGTTTTGATGAAGATTTACTTCTGAATCCACTTGCCCAAAATTATGCAGGATCCCAATGGATTACATCCGGAGATGGCACCTTCGAAAATGAAAACCTTCCACAAACCATTTACTATCCAGGCTCACAGGACAAAGCTGACAAAGTTGTTGAGCTTTGCCTGACGCTTCTCGGCAGTGGAAGCTGTGGTGAAGTGTCTTCATGCGTAACTGTTAACATCATCGATTTGCCTTTGGCGTATGCCGGTGTTGACGCTACCATGTTGAGCAATGACAGCTTAGTCCTTGATGTGGCAACGGCTTCCAGTTTTACTTCACTGATGTGGACTACTACCGGATATGGAAGTTTTGATGATTCCACCGATCTAAATACGACTTACCATCCAAGTATCTATGATGCCACTTTAGATGAGGTATATCTTAAGCTTAGGCTTGCACAGCAAGAGCCTTGCAATAGAATTGCTCTTGACTCGCTAAGACTTGTAGTTTTGCCGAATGAATGTCAGGATGTAGAGGTCGATGCCGGACCGGATGATACGATATGCGAGGATCAAAGTATTGAGCTAACTGGCGCAACTTGTCTGTGGCAGGAAAGCCTGCTTTGGACAAATACTGGTGATGGTGTCTTTGACAGTCCAACGGATTTGAATGCCAAATATACGCCGGGTAGCAACGACATTCAAAATGGTTCGGTAATGCTAATTCTCACAGCTTATGCCTTTCAACCCTGTTCCGATAATGCAGATACCATGCAATTGTTTATCCAATCCAATCCGGTGGCCTTCGCCGGAAGCAACAACACCATCCCCGAAAACACTATGCAATACACCTTTGCAGATGCTTATGCCGAAAATGGTTCTTCTGTTTTTTGGATAACAGGCAATGGAATGGGTTACCTCGATGATGAGGAAATTATTAATCCAACCTATACCATTGCACCCTTCGACTTTATGCAGGGTTATGTAATGTTTACTATGGCTGTATCGTCCTATTCGCCTTGCACCATAAGTGCCGATAGTCAGCTTACGCTTTACTTTGCCGATTCGTGTTCCGCTGCGGTAGTGGATGCCGGCAGCGACATAGGCTTGTGCGAAGATGAAACAGTGTTTGCTCTTTCTGCCACAGCGGCTAACTTTTCATCGCTGCAATGGACTAGCGCAGGCGATGGTACTTTCGATCATCCGGCTTCCAGTCAAACACATTATACCCTGGGATCCAACGACCAGCTTGCGGGCGAGATCATGCTTTACCTGCAAGCTAATGCCTGGGGCGATTGTTCTTCTGCTATCGATAGCGTTTTGCTTTCACCGCTGGTTTTGCCCGATGTTTTTGCCGGCGAAAACCAAACAATATGTCAGAATGAAGCCTGCCTGACTGACGGCGCAAGTGCATCAAATTATTCTTCGCTTATCTGGACTACCTCGGGCGATGGCACCTTCGATCAGCCCGAACAGATGCTTGCACAGTATTACCCGGGCGAAGTTGATATTTTGAATGGGCTGGCGCAATTAAGCTTAACAGCCTATTCGCTGGAACCTTGCATGATTCCTGTAAGTGCTTCATTTTTTGTAATTATTAATACTACACCCGAACTGGTTTATGAGGTGGACGATGAGGAAGTAATCTTAGGTGAAGATGTGCTCCTGATGGCAGTGTCAAGATATACGGATTTCCATCAGTGGTATGGCCCTGATGGTTTGATACCGGAAGGTAAATCAGCCGTGCTGTTTTTGGAAAATGTAAGCTTTTCCGATGCTGGTTATTACTATTGCATCTTGACGAATGATTGTGGAAGCACCCTGTCGAACCAGGCCAAACTTACGGTATATGAAAATCAAATTATTTCGGTACCCCAAGGATGGAGCGGTTTTTCATCTTTCATCACACCCTTCAACTTGTCGATCGAGGAAATATTTGAAGATTACCCTGATGAATTTGTCCTAATCAAAAATATGACAGGGATATACTTCCCCGGGCAAAATGTAAATACCCTTTCGTTGTGGGATCCCCAGTCAGGTTACGAAATCAATTTTTCCCAGGCTATGGATGTCGAGATTAAGGGTAATTTCAACATTAACAAAACTGTACAAGTGCCTGTAGGGTGGAGTTATATGCCGGTTATAAGCACTTGCCCGGTGGATGTTGTTGCCATGTTTGGAGCCTATCAATCTCACATAAATATGATAAAGGAGATTGGCGGCATAGGCGTGTATTGGCCTGCAATGGGTATCAACACCCTCCAAACCCTGGTGCCGGGAAGGGCTTATTGTATGCGCAGCTCTCAGGCCTTCGAGGTAAGTTTTGATGATTGTATGAAACTGACTCCACTTGAAGAACTGCCGCTCCGGCGACCAGTCAACAACTCCCTGTGGAACGACCTGCACTTTTCAGCCACTACCCATACTATTGCTTTTGATGATGCCATCCTGGATAGCTTCAACACAGGCGACATTATTGGTGCTTTTACAAATAGCGGCCAATGTGCCGGCTATCTACAATTGGCTGAAGGTAATAACGTGCTGGTACTCTTTGCTGATGACCCGCTGACCAACCAAATTGATGGTTTTACCGAAAATGAAAGGCTGAGCTATGCAGTTTATAATCCTTCTACTGGCGTTGAAAAAGAATTGCAGGTGACCTATGATGTGAACTTTGCCCATAGCGATGGGACTTTTGCAAGCAATGGTATTTCGAGGATTATCAAAGCCAGCAGCGGGGCAACGGCCATTACGATGCCTGGCGAAAATCCAGCCATCAGTATTTATCCTAATCCATCCTCGGGTCAGGTTTCAATTTCGGGACTCAATAAAGCATCTCGGGTAGAAGTGCACAACAGCGATGGACAGTTGCTACGCACGGCCGATAAGAATAACTTCGATGGAAACCAAATGATGAAGATTGATCTCTCAGGGTGTGCAGCAGGAATAGTTTACCTGAGGATTGTTAACGATAATCAGGTTATCAATCGAAAATTGATTTTGCGATAAAACACCCCCTTCCTATTCTCTTCTGGCCCGGACAAACCTCCGGGCTTTTTTTTTGGTTTTTACCGCTGATTTTTTTTACCACAATTATTCCCGATGCGGAGCCATTAATTGGTTCGATTATCAAAATCATCAAAGGTGTAATCCTGCGCTTTTGCTGAATATGTAAATATAAAAAGGATTTAGGTAGCTGATAAAAGATGTATGGTCTTTCTCATTTTAAAAAACTAACGATATCCTTCTTTTCGGAATTACACCCACAGGACAAAGGCTAGCTGCTTCGCTCAACAATTAACGAATAACCATTAGCGAATTATCTTTTTTCTCACCACGAACAATGATTCTTTAATTGCCGTGTTTTATCACCACTAAAATTTCAAACTATGATAACTAAAATAGAACGGCTTACCGAAAGTAAAACAAATCACAACCGCGTGATTATCGCAAAAGATGCCGAAGCACTATACACTGCGGTGCTTTCGCAATCCGAAAAAGACTATATCAAAAGCCAGTTTCAGGATAAGCAGATTAATAGCTTTGACTTCGACCGTCTGGGGCATTGGCTTTTTGTAAGGATACTTAAAGATGAAAACGAGCAAGCTAAAACCCTGGAGAACATGCGCAAATCAGGCAACGAACTTCAAGCTCAATTAAATAAAATGAAGCAAAATAGTGTGCTGATTGACGGTTCAGGGCTTAGCTCTGATTTTGTTTTGGCTTTCGCCGAAGGAATGGCCTTGGGCAATTATCAGTTTATCAAATATTTTAGCGATAAAGCCGAAAAATCCAATACACTGCAAAGTATTTATGTAAATGAAGATATCGATGAGGAAGCCGTTGCTGAATTGAATATTGTGGTACGCGCGGTGTGCTATGCCCGTGATTTGGTTAACGAACCGGTGATGCAGCTCAATGCACACGCGATGTCGGAACGATTCAAAGAAATGGCCGCAGAGGCCGGGATTAAGATCGAGGTTTTGAATAAGAAAAAAATCGAAAGCCTCAAGATGGGCGGGCTTTTGTCGGTGAATGCCGGCAGCGTAGATCCGCCAACTTTTACCATAATGGAATGGAAACCCCGCAATGCCAAAAACGAAAAACCCCTGGTTTTGGTGGGCAAGGGCGTAACCTACGATACCGGCGGTTTAAATATCAAAACCGGCAAATACATGGAAACCATGAAATCGGATATGAGCGGAGCTGCCATGATGGCCTCGGTGATTTATGCCGCTGCACAGGCAAAACTTCCCTTGCATATTATCGCACTGATTCCTGCCACCGACAATCGCCTTAACGGCAATGCTTATGCCTCGGGCGATGTGATAAAAATGCACAACGGCCTTACGGTCGAGATTATCAACACCGATGCCGAGGGGCGCATGATTTTGGCCGATGCCCTGAGCTATGCGCAAAAATACGACCCCGAGCTGGTGATTGATGCAGCCACGTTGACAGGATCGGCGCAGCGTGCCATCGGGAAATACGGTGTGGCAGCCATGCACACCCAGGCCGGCGAAGCTATGGTTGATCTGAAAAAAAGCGGGGATGCCGTTTACGAGCGCGTGGCCGAGTTTCCATTTTGGGATGAGTATGCCGAGCTAATGAAATCCGATATTGCCGACCTCAAAAATTCGGGACCAGCCGAAGCAGGCATGATCACCGCAGGCAAGTTTTTGCAACGTTTTACCAATTATCCCTTTATCCATTTAGATATTGCGGGTGTGGCTTTTGCCGAAAAACGCGACAGTTATCGCAACTTGGGCGGCACCGGTTTTGGCGTAAGGCTGCTTTTTGATTTTCTTAAAAAGCAGGGATAAGTATATCTTTTGTTACCATGCTCCTTAAAAAATAGAGAATAACATCAAGGGTAATTTAAAAAATTTACCTTTGGACTCAATTTTAAATTGAATACAATGTTGACAAAAGCAAAGCTAAAAGAGCAAATTGAAAAATTTCCTGATGAGTTTTCAATCGATGATTTAATTGAAAAACTAATTTTGACCGAAAAGATTGAAACAGGAAACCAACAATCGGAAAATGGAGAAGTAATTTCAGAAAGTGAAATGGATAATGAAATTGAAAAATGGTTCGAATAAATTGGACATTTCAAGCACAGAACGACTTAAAAGGGATCGCAGAATATATCTCAAAGGACTCTAAACGATATGCAAAACTTCAAATCGACATTTTAACGATTCATCATTCTGCAAGAGATTTAAAGAGAAGAAAAATAAAGTAAGTACAATTTCGCAAAAAATTATAGCCGCGTGATATTCCCCAAAAATTTTGAAGATAAAATAGATTTTAGTCAGATACGCAGGATGCTCAGCGATATTTGCCTTAGCGATATGGGCAGAGAATACGCGGACAACATGCAGTTTATCACCCATTTCGATAGCTTGAAAAAACGCCTGCAGCAAAGTGAGGAGTTCAGGCAAATTTTGTTGTTTGGCAAAACTTTCCCGGCGCAAAATTATTTCAATCTCATTCCCGAGCTTAGGCGCATCGAAATGCCCGGAACACACCTCTTGGCCGAAAATCTCTTCGACCTGAAAACTTCCCTCCAATCCATATTTGACGTGCTCAGTTATTTGCGTCAGTTGGATGGGGCAAAATCTCCACAAATAAAATCTCTGGCTGTGGAAGTGGAACTAGAGCCTGGCATAGCCAAAGAGATCGATCGCCTGATGGACGAGCGTGGTACCATTAAAGATACGGCCAGCGAAAAACTGCGTGAGATACGAAAAGGCTTAATAAAACTTTCGGGCGAGGTTGACCGCGCCATCCGCAAAATCTTGCTCGAAGCACGTAAAAACGGAATCGTAAACCCCAACGATGATATTACTATCCGCAACGGGCGGCAGGTAATTCCGGTTCCCGCCACCTACAAGCGCAAAATCAGGGGCTTTATTCAGGACGAATCTTCTACCGGGCAAACCGTGTATATCGAACCTGCCGAATCGCTGGAAGCCAACAACGCCATTCGCGAACTCGAGAATGCCGAAAAACGGGAGATAAACAAAATCCTGGCGGAGTTTACTGACTTTTTACGCCCACACGTTTTGCCACTCATCCGGGCTTATCAGTTTTTGGGTCTTATCGATTTTATCCGTGCCAAGGCTGCGTTGGCCATCCGTCTGGAGGCAGGCTTGCCCATCCTCAACGACTTTCCGGTAATCGAGTGGTGGGAAGCCCGGCATCCCCTGCTTTTTCTTGCCCATCAAAAACTAAAAAAAGAAGTCGTTCCTCTTGAAATAAAACTGAAAGAAGAAAACAGGATATTAGTGATTTCCGGCCCTAATGCAGGCGGGAAATCGGTGTGCCTGAAAACAGTTGGGCTTTTGCAATATATGCTTCAATGCGGACTTTTGGTGCCGATGCGCGAAACCTCCGAAGCAGGCATCTTTGGCGATATTTTTATTGATATTGGTGATGAGCAGTCCATCGAAAACGACCTAAGCACCTACACCTCGCACTTGCGCAACATGAAGTTCTTTTCGCAAAAAGCCGGTAAAAAAACACTTTTTCTTATCGATGAATTTGGCACCGGCACCGAACCCCGCATGGGCGGAGCCATTGCCGAAGCGGTGCTCGAACATCTGAATCAAAAAGCAAGCTACGGCGTTATCACCACCCACTATACCAACCTTAAGTTGCTGGCCGACAAAACTCAGGGACTTATCAACGGAGCTATGCTTTTTGATACCCGTAAAATGCAACCCTTGTTTTCGCTTCAAATCGGAAACCCGGGTTCTTCCTTCGCCTTCGAGATGGCCAAAAAAACCGGCTTCCCCTGGTACATCCTTCGCAATGCTGAAAAAAAAGTGGGCAAAGACCAGGTGAAATTCGATAAACAATTGCAGCAACTTGAGGTGGAAAAAAAGGAAATCGTGGATAAGCGCGATGAACTAACAAAGCTCGAAAAGCGGCTCAACGATTTAACCTCCAAGTACGAAAGTCTGAAAAATGATTTGGAAACCAACAAGGCACGTATTATTAAAGATGCCCGCATCGAGGCCAAAGCCATTATTGCAGATTCGAATAAGCTGATCGAAAATACGATTCGCGAAATCAAAGAGGCACAAGCCGACAAAGAAAAAACCAAGGAGCTGCGCGAGAGACTTAACGCTCGCAAAGCAGAAGCTGAAAAACAAGCGGGCGAGCATCATAAACCTGAGCAGAAAAAAGTACCCAAAGCCAAAAAAACCAAAAGCCCATACGACAGCAAAACCATTATCATTGGGAACCGTGTGCGAATACCGCCGCAGACTACTGTTGGTGAGGTGGTTGAGCTTACCGGCACGGAGGCACTGGTTAGCTTTGGGAGCATCATTATAAAAGTGCCCGTAAAAAAACTGATCAATGTGGGTGAGGAAGAATACCACGAAAAAGTGCTCTTCCGCAAAAAATCGTACGGCCCCATCATCAATGAGCTGAATGACAAAATGACAAATTTTAAGCTTACGCTTGATCTGCGTGGCCAGCGTGCCGAGGAGGCCATTGCCGAAGTGCAGCATTACATCGATGAGGCACTGTTGCTCTCCATTAGGGAAGTTAAAATTTTGCACGGCAAAGGCAATGGCATTTTGCGCGACATTATCCGCGACCAGCTTCGGCTCCACCACGAGGTGAAGCGTTTTGGCGATGAGAAAATCGAAATGGGCGGCAGCGGAATTACCGTAGTGTCGCTAAAGTGATTTATTTTGGCACGCCCCTTGCGAACCAGAACGACTAATTTTTGTTTATCAATTTATGACAAATCAATTTATCGAATTAAATTACAACAATTATCAGGAACAACTTGCCGGCAGCGTTGTGCTCGTTGACTTTTGGGCCGAGTGGTGCTACATCTGCAAACAGCAACATCAATTACTCAAAGAATTGGCATCCAAAAACAAGCATCTTTTCAAGCTGGCTTTTCTCAATGTTGACGACAACAAGGTGATTGCCTCGCGCCTCGGCGTTAGAAATATTCCTACACTTATTCTTTTTAATAATGGCGTTGAAATACGTCGTATCATCGGGCTGCAATCCAAAGAAATGCTATTGAACCAAATTCATAATTCACTCAAGACCAAAAAAATTGCTTAATGGAAAATAATCAAAATCAAAAAATGAGTTTCACAAAACGCTTTTTCAGCATAATTCCACCGCTTACGCTTATTGGCATTCTGGTAGGAGCCATTGGCGGATACATATATTATATCGAGATTGGATGCGCTTCGGGTACTTGTCCGCTAACGTCCAATCCCTACATGAGTATTTTGTGGGGTGCGGTGATGGGCTATCTTTTGGGTGATATGTTTAAAAAGAAAAAGACGGTAGCTCCCGATACCGAGAAATAGCGGGGCTTAGCCTGTGTGAATAGTGCTTGTCTTGAAGTAAAATTTAGAAAGATATGCGATTTGAGATTTTAGATTTAAGATGTATGTGATATTCAGGACAATCTAAAATCTACAATCGTCCCGAAAAGTCAAAAATTTTTAATTTTTGTTTCTTTTCGAGGATGCACGAGCGTAGCTCGGCATTAATCTTCAATCTTAAATCAAAAAAAAATCGACTTTGTGGACAGGCACTAAATAAGAATGGTGAAGGCAGATGTGATCGGCAGTGGCTGTGATCGTCAAAGACTCTTAGGTAGCTTTACACAGATAGAGACGCGCTATTAGCGTGTCTATACAATTAGTAAATTGTTTTTAGAATATTGAGGTGCAAATAAAACAGATTTCTCCTGGCGCAAGTTTAGCAGCTAAATTTCCTGCTAACAGTGCGGTGGCTGGTTCTCTCCTTCAGGGGAGTTAGAGGCTTGCGGCGATTCATAAGCCTCGCGCTGCTTGCGTGTAAAACTTTGCACAATCAAACCGTAGGAATGATCCACCCATTCTTTAATCAGAACTTGGCTTACCGATCCATCCACAGCTATGGTGTTCCAGTGTTTTTTGCTGGTGTGAAAGCCTGGCTTTACCGCCGGGTACAGTTCCCGAAGATGAACTGCTTTTTCAGGATCGCATTTCAGGGTGATAGATAGCTTTAATTCATCCGTGGGCAGGATAGCAAACATTTTTCCGGCTACCTTAAATACAAGCGTAACCTCATCAAAAGGAGTGGATTCGCTAACGGCCTTTTTGGCCAGACAATACTCGCGCAAGTCTTCTATATTCATAAGTTCGTTTGGATTTATTGCTGGATGTTAAATATTATTAAGTACTTCAATTGACAAATTTAAAAAAATATAAAGTACTTTTGCAAATACTTTAAAAAGTTAACGTTCGTTGCTGGCATTAATTTTGCATTGAAATTGAAATTGAAATTTTAAAATTAAAAACTATGAAACAAATTGTACTATCCTTACTCTTTTTTGTAACGCTTGCTTTTTCGGCACAGGCGCAAATGTTTGAACTCTATCATGGCGATGAGCTTTTCCCAATGGGTGAAACTATTGAGGTTCAGGGCTATCCAGGCGATTTTGAGATCATTGCCCACATGACCCTCAAAAATATTTCATCAAGCACTGCTGTGATAAAATGCCGCAAAATTGATGTGGATTTATTACCCAACACTACCAATACTTTTTGCTGGGGTTTGTGCTATGCCAATTTTATTTATCTCTCGCCCTTGACTGTTACCCTGGCTCCCGGCGATACTACCAACGAGTTTAGCGGACACTATATGCCCGACAACCACGAGGGGTACACCACGATGGGCTATAGCTTTTTCGATATTAATAACCCCAACGATTCCACCTATTTTTATGTGGAATATCTTGGTACACCAAATGTTGGAATCGAAGATCGTGAGGATATGAAAACATACGTTTCTAACGCCTATCCCAATCCGGCTAGCTCGATTGTTTCGTTCGATTATAACCTTCCCCGTGGAACACGCAATGCGATGATTAACGTACACAACCTGCTCGGTGCCAAAGTAAAAGAAATGAACATTGCCGGATCGCATGGAAAAATAAGTGTGGATGTTAATGACCTGAAAGATGGGATTTACTTTTATTCGGTAAATCTCGATAATCAAATTGTAGAAACCAAGCGACTGATTATTTCGCGCTAAAACAATTTTCAAAAACATAATAGAAGCCCTCAATCTGGAGATTGAGGGCTTTTTTTTGTGCCGGAGCGAAATATTTTCCCAATGCTAAAATCCCCGCTATGAACGGGATTATTTTATTTATCCTGATAAAAGTGCGAAATATAAGCCTGCAAACCAACACATCAAACTTGCATTCTGCTCAATACTTTTGTATATTTACCCACTTTTTTAAAATGAAATGTTAACTAATCGAATTGCCTATGGAAGAAAAGCACAAAAGTTATCATTGAAATTACAAACCTCCTCTTGTATCCAATTTCATTTAACTTTAATCTAAAAACTCAATCAAAATGAAAAGTAAAGTAATGCTATTATTAAGTATTTTTCTTTTTCCCCTTATGGCTCTTGCAGTCCTAAGCGCGGATAAGGAAGACGAGGTGGTGCTCACCCCTCACTCAACAGTATCACTCCTTCCGGCACCCAATATTATTCACCCGCAGGTGCCTTTGTCCACTTTCGATCCAAAGGCGATGCCCGGCAGCATTGCTTATGGCAACGATTTGCAACATGCAAATATGTACAGCTTTAATATCGATGATCCATCGCTTATAAATGTTGTTGGTACTACTGGCTTCGTGGCCGTGTGTGGAGATTTTTCTCCCGGCGACAACGAGCATATTTGGATTATCGATAATAACGATCAATTCCTTAAGCGGATCAACTTAAGCACACTACTTGCCAGCGAGAATGTGTCCGTACCTTGTCCCATGCCCGATGGTATATGGTCGTGTTTGCCTATTAATAAAACCACAGGCCAGTTTTTTGGTATTGCCACCAACGGAATTGGCTCGGAGGTTTATGAAATCAACCCCCTAAGCGGGGATGTGCTAGCTGTATTACCGCTCGCCATTAACGCGGCCATCAGTGCCTCTTTCGATATGAGCGGCAACCTGTATGTATTCGATATTGATACGGATCAAATATTTGTTGTTGATATCGCCAACGGAACCTATGCTCCGCTTGGCTTGGCCGGCTTTGATGGCAATTATGCCCAGGGCATGGGTTTGGATCCTGCCACCGATAAAGTTTATTTGGCGGCTTACGAGGACTTCGTTGGCCCCCAGTTGCGCTTGTTGGATAAATTTACCGGGGCATGCACGCTAATCGCCCCGCTTCCCGGCGAAACAGGAGCTTTTGGTTTTACTGATCAAGCCCAATCTGCCTTTATCAATCCAGGTATCGATCAATGGATGGTGGCTCAGGCATCGATAATCTTTGGCGGTCGGGGTGATATGCCCCCCATTCCTGCTGACTTTTTTGGCCCCGGCTCGGAGCCTTTCCAAGGAGAAATCGACTTTGTGGGCACAAACTCAGCCGGAGCACAGGAACCCGGTTCCGATTTTGAGATGGTTCGCTTAGATGGAGCCGACTTAACGGGTCTTGAGTTTACAGAAGTTATGATAGAACCTCAGGAATTGAAACTGAGAAGTCTTGGGCCTGGAGAATTTGGTGTTGATTCTTTTTTTGATGTCTTTGTCGAAATTAGTATCCCAAAAAACCGGGGTGGTGCTGACATTATTCACCTCGAAAATGAATATGGGGGATCTTTCACCAGCGATGTATTTTTCTATCCGGTTTTCACTTTCATCGAGGTAGGCAACCCGGCTAATGTCCTGGTCTTTGAACCAGATGCCTCATTATACTATTATTGTCCCGAACCTTATCCCTGGACACTAAATCCCATTCCCGGCGATTTCGATCCCATTGGCGATCAGCCAATGACCTTGCTATCAGAAATGGGTGGTTCTATAGAATTGATTCCCTACCTGGCACGCGAAGACTTTGCCTTTTTGATGATGGGCGAGGAAGGAACTGCCATCGAATGGGGAGGTACTGGATACAACTGGGGCGAATGGTACGAATATCCAAACTATGGTTGGTGGAATGTTTGGTTTTACGACCATCCCGTCGATGTTACCCGAACGAAAATCATAACAATGACTTTTGAAATCCTGACCATGAATGGGGATATGCCGACAGATGTCATCATTGTGTATAACTATTCAACACCCAACTGGCCCGGATGGCCCGAAATGCCGCGTCCGCCTTTACCCGAAGATGTGCCGACTATCGAAATTGAAGATGAGATGATTGGTCGCACCGAAACAATTTTTGAGTTTCAGGGAGTTATTGGTAACCGCGAGATAATCACAAACGAATTTGTGATAGAAGACTTTAACCCCGAATGGCTTTCGATAGATGTGATGGGGTCCAATTTCATCCTGGATGCCCATATTCAGCACGTGTGCTTTAAAACGCCACCGGTAATTGAACTCAAAGACTTTGGCGATGCCCCCGATGGAGGTGGTGCAGCACTTTACCCAACTTTATTGGCTAATGATGGTGCGAGACATATTATCGTACCCGGAGTTCATTTAGGCCCTGTCATTGATGCTGAAATAGATGGACAGCCGGATTTTGCCGCAGTTGGCGATGATAATAACCCCAACCCCAAAGACGAAGACGGCGTTCAGGTTTTATCAAGTATCGTTCCCGGACAAACCACCAACATCAAGGTAAACGCATCAGTGAATGGCTACCTTAATGCATGGCTGGATTTTGATATGGACTTCGATTGGACAGGTGAACAGATATTTATCGACAAACAACTATTTGCTGGAGATAATTATATTTCGTTTGCTGTACCTGCCAGCGCAAATACCGGAACAACTTATGCCCGATTCAGGTTTACAACCTACCAGGGCGTTCCATTCAAAGGCGAGGAAGACAATGGCGAAGTTGAAGACTACCTCGTAGAAATAGTTCCACCACTGGATAAAAGCAAGATGCATTTTGTTCAGTGGCCTGATCTTACTACAAATGGTGTGGATGTGAATTGCATGAACGAAATTGTAGTAGCTGACGATTTTATGTGTACACAATCGGGCAAAATAACCGATATACACTTATGGGCGAGCTGGCTACAAGACAATATTCCGGAAATACCACCAAGCTTCAAATTAGGCATCTGGAGTGATAATCCGATGGGACAAAATGGCCATAGCGAACCGGATAGCCTGATCTGTGAATACTATTTTAATCCCGCTGATTATACATGGGAGGATTATGCTAATGTTCCGGACGGAGAATGGTTCTATGATCCTCGGGATGCTCATGGAACATTCCCTGGCGACTGGACTGTTTTTAAATACAATTTCTACATTCCCGAGGGTATGGCCTGCCATCAGGATTCAGGCAATATTTACTGGTTGAGCGTAAATGCAATTTCCGACCTTGCAGATTACCAATTTGGTTGGAAAACCAGCATGTTCCATTTCAACGATTTTGCTACCTGGCAACCTCATCCCATCAACCCACCCTGGAATATGCTGTGCTACCCGCTTAATCATCCGCTGGAAAACGAGTGTGCCGATATGGCATTTTATATCAGCGGACCTGCCGACACAATACTCTCACATAATATTTACATCAAAGACTGTAATGCTGATGCAGGCGTAGTACCATCCATACCACCTTGTGGATCCTTATGCCAGGGACCGGATATCTGGGTTGACAACAACAGCGATGGTTTTATGGATAACCCGGTGGTTGGAATTTCTAACCGCTTGTACATCCGTGCACGAAACAACGGACCTGGCACTGCCAGTCCCGTTACTTCAAGTCTCTATTTTCGTAACTGTGCAACAGGATTAACCTTCCCAACAGGAGCAAGCTATATTGGAAGCGTTACCGGACTATCTATTCCTGCCGGAGGAACGGGAATAGGTTGGGTTCCATGGACTGTACCAGCACCACCTGCAACCTACGGACACTGGTGCCTCGGAGGACTGGTTTCTTCACCCACCGATCCATATACCCCTGATGTACCAAGTCAAATGGATGACAATACATGCTTTGTAAATATCCAGGTATTATACAGCAGAGCAGGACAACCCGTACCGCCCAAAGATGCAGTAGCCGAACCTGCTATTGTTGAATTCTATTTTAGCAACCCATTTGCCGAGGAAGGGAATTTTACTTTGGATGCAGAGATTACACTTCCGTCTGGTTGGATTCTTGAGTTCTTTATGGATGGAATACAGATTGATCTGGCTTACACAACACTCCTGCTTCCCGGAGAGGAAAGGTTGATCATGATGATAGCTACTCCTCCTGAAGATGCACAGGCCGGACAGGGCGGAACGGTGATTGTAAAACAATATCTTGAGATATTAGATGTTGATGAATTAATGCACATTGGCGATATTACTTATCCTATCACCGTAGATTTATTTCAACCCGAAGCCATTGCCGACCTCGAAGCATTTAAAAATGGAAACATTAATACTTTGCAATGGACACCCATAACACACGATGTTGCAGGTAATGAAGACAACATAGCCTGTTACAACGTTTACAAAGGCGATACACCCGATTTCGAACCAGAACCGGATAACCGTGTTGGCAGAGTTGCTGTGGATCAAAATGACGATGAACCCGGATTCCAATGGTGTGAAAATCTGCCAACCAAAGCAAATATCTTCTACATTGTAAGGGTTGAAGATGAAGCAGGCTATGAATCTGAAAATTCCAATGTAGCCGCCATTTTTGATTTTGTTATGGATTGGGGCGATGCACCTGACCCAACCTATCCAACCTTAGCAGCTAATTCAGGAGCTTTCCACTTAATGGACGGAGCTACCTACCTTGGCTTAAGCATCGACCCGGAATTCGATGGACAACCTAATGCCTTTGCTACCGGCGACGATCTCAATAATTTGGATGACGAAGACGGTGTTACTTTCCTCTGGCCGCTCAGGGCTGGCAATCCATGCAAAATTAAAGTAACCGCCACCGGGAATAATGCCCTCTTTAGTGGCTGGATCGACTTTAATGCCAATGGTTCATGGGCCGATCCCGAAGATCATGTGTTTGCAGATATTAACCTGATTGCCGGCGATAATTTCTTAACTTTTATTGCACCTGCAAATGCTGCCCCGGGTAATACCTATGCTCGATTCAGGTACAGCCATCAGGCCAATCTTTCATTTATAGGAGAGGCTCAGGATGGTGAAGTGGAAGACTATATCGTTGAAGTGGATGATTATGGTGATTTGAAATGGATACAACCCCCCGACCTTCCGGGATTGCACGCTAATGATCAGGTGCATATTGCCGATGATTGGATTTGTGGTGGCGGACAAGTTACGGCCGTTCGCTGGTGGGGCAATTATGAACAGGTAAATCAGGGTATCAATCATTTTATCCTTAATATCTACGATGATATGGATTGTATGCCCGGAACCGAACTGGCATCGTATATGGTTCCCTTTGCACAGGCCAACGAAACCAATACCGGTAATCTGATCGGTGGTCTCGCACTTTATGCCTATGATTACATGCTCCCCGCGCCCTTCGACCAAACGGAAGGTCAGACTTATTGGTTATCTGTTATCTCAATCTCCAACAATCAGGATAATCCTGCTATTTGGCGGTGGTGCGAGTCGAGCCGTTGGTTCTGGCCGATAAACTGTGGGGCCGTAGATTGGATGTATGATGCCAAGGGTTGGCGAACTATTTTTTGGACTTTCCCAGAGCCAGGTAAGTTTAGCGATATGGCCTTTATGATTTCTTCGGAAGAGCCGCCTCCACCGAATATCGACTTTGGCGATGCCCCCGACGATCCGTATCCAACATTGCTTTCCAGCGATGGTGCTCGACATCTGTCAGATGGGGTATTTTATCTCGGAACCAAAATTGATACAGAGCCAGACGGACAACCCACCGTGGCTGCTGATGGCGATGACCTGAACAATATGGATGATGAAGATGGCGTAGTATTCCGTACTCCCTTTGTTGCCGGCGAAGATGCCACAATCAAGGTTTTGGCCTCTGAGGATGGTTTCCTCAATGTGTGGCTCGATATCGACCGGAATGGCTCCTGGGCCGATGCTACCGATCATGTATTTGTGGATGAATTGCTTGTTAAGGGATGGAATACTTTATACCTGCCCATACCCGATGATGCTAAACAGGGCAATACTTACATTCGCTTCAGGTTTGATTCGCAAGGCGGCCTGAATTATTATGGCCTTGCCGAAAATGGTGAGGTGGAAGATTACCTTGTAAAAGTGTATCCCGAAAACTGGGGCTTTATTCCTACGCCGGTAACGCATACCATTCTTGTTCCGCTCAATGTGGCACTTAACGGACTTACCTTATCAGCAAACGATGCCATTGGTGTATTTTTTAATGATAATGGTGTTGAAGTTTGCGGTGGTGCTGCCATTTGGGATGGGACGAGCAACCAGGTGGTTTTGGCTTATGGCGATGATAATACCACGCCGGCTGTTAAAGATGGTTTTGCTGATGGCGAAACTTTAACTTGGCGTGTGTATCATGCGGGTACAGGTGTCGAGGAAGTGGTAAGCGTGCAATACAATGCTGCTATGCCGCAAAGCGATGGCACCTTTTTAAGTTATGGCTTATCCGGCCTTACGCAGATTAACGGCTTATCGGTAACAGCTACCGCCAATCCTACTTCGCTGTGCCAGGGCGATGATGTGCAGCTCGATGTAATAATTACCGGAGGATCAGGGAGCTATACTTATAGCTGGACTTCGACACCGGCAGGATTCACGAGCAATGTTAAAAATCCGTCCGACATGCCCGATCAGGATATCACCTATCATGTAACGGTTACGGATGGTGGAGCCAGCGCAAGTTCGTCGGTTGATGTTGCGGTTCAGCTTGAACCCGTTGCCGTAATTGGTGCTGATGCAACTATCTGCGATACTGATACCTACGACCTGAATGGCACTGCAAGCAACCAAAGCGCAGTACTGTGGACAACTGCAGGCAATGGAACCTTTAGCATTCCTAACATCAACAACCCAACGTATTACCCTGGTAATTTGGACATATCAAACGGATCCGTTGTGCTTACTTTCACAGCCTACCCAATAAACCCATGTACTGCTCAGGTTAGTGCCAGCTTAACACTTACTATCCAGCCTTCGCCGGTGGCGAGTGCCGGTGCGGATGGCACAATATGCGCAGGCGAGGACTTCGTACTTCTCGGTTCGGAAGCAAACGCTTCTTCAGTGCTGTGGGAAACCGATGGTGATGGAACTTTTGATAATTCGGGTAACTTATCGCCCACATATTATCCCGGAACCACGGATATTTCCTCAGGTCAGGTGGATATCTGCTTGACAGCTTTCCCCGAGGTACCATGCCTGGTCGCCTATGAAGATTGTGTAAGTCTCACCATTCTCGAAAGTCAAACGGTTCATTTGCATGAAGGTTGGAATGGCTTATCGAGTTACCTTACACCCTACAATGCCTACGACAATAACCTATTGTTCGATCCGGTGATTGGAAACCTGATTGTGGCTTACAACTTTGGTGGTGCATTTTGGCCTGGTGGTAGTACCAACACACTCAACTGGACTGACCATAATGGTTATGTAGCTAAAATGTCGGCTGATGATGATATGCTATTCTGCGGAGATCGCGTTAGCAATCTTGTTATCAATCTGAATCAGAACTGGAATATTGTCCCCGTTTTGAGCGATCATGATGTGGATGTTACTTCTGTTTTTGATAACCAGGTCGATTTTAAGATGGTGATGGAAGTGGCACACTATAACATGTATTGGCCGGCCTATGGCATCAATACTTTGGGAAATATGGAAAGTGGTAAGGCCTACTTTGCGTTTATGGATACGGCCGATGCCATCGACTTTGGCAATGCCAGTCCCAAAGCAAGCCCAATTGTGCCACAGGAGCTGGTAAATACTTCGCCGTGGAATGATGTGGCAAGTAGCCCAGCTGGTCACGCAATAGCATTTTCAGCCAATGCGTGCAGCGAGTTCAAACCAGGCGATATGGTGGGTGCTTTTACCAGCACTGGTCTATGTGCCGGAATGATTAACGTGGAAAGCCAGGCCATTGGTTTGCGTGTAAATGGCGATGACCCCTACACAGCACAATTTGATGGTTTTGCTAACGATGAGCCAATGACCTACAGGCTTTACCGCCCCGAAAGTAGCGAGCAGTTCAAGCTGAGCGTTGTTTACGATGACAAGCTCGACCATTCGGGATTGTACCACGATTTTGCCATGTCGGCGATTGTGGATGTAAAAATGGCTCCCACAAGTGTTCAAAGCCTGGCCGGTGCTGATATCCGGATTTATCCTAATCCTTCACATGGCGTATTTAATGTGGACGGGATAAGTTCCGAAACGGAGATTATGGTTTACGATGCTTTTGGCAGCCTGATTTACAGCAAAACAACACATCAGCCAATAGTGATTAATCTTTCGGCACAGCCTGCCGGCATCTATCTTATCCAAATCCAAACCTTAAATGGTACGCATTATCAAAAAATAATTATCAACTGATTTTAAACTGCTTTTGATAGTTGATAATTTTAATCCCGCTCCGGAGTTTTGGGGCGGGATTTTCTATTTTTACTAACAAAGTAAAACGAGGCGTAATGGACATTTTTAATGCTCTCTTCCTCTGAAACGCCATTCACTACTACTTTTACAGGATTTGAAAGGGTTATGCATAAAAAGTTTGTTTTTACTGTGGAAGGCGTTTCGGGGGTTGTTTCAGGGTAGTAAAAATAATACAGTCTATCGTTGTCGTCATCCCCAGGAATTCCATCACCATCGCTTATTTCAGAGATATGGGAGTGATTGATATTGATGAATAGATTATTTTCGGATGAAAATTTTAAACTATGAAAAATGTATTCTTTTTTTTCTTTCAACTATTCTTTTACTTTCCTGCCAAAGCGGGACAGATAAACAAATATCTTCCACCATGAAAATCAATAGCAACTGGCTGTTTAGCGAAGCCGGGACTTCGTGAAATAGAACTTATACGTGAAACGGATTACTGATGGCAAGGGTGGGTTTGTATTCGATTATCCTGCTAAATATTACAGAAAACGCTATTTTTAAATGGGCTTGCCTTTAATACTGATTCTTTGTGTTTTATCTGTAACTTACGAATCACTGCATATCTTGTCAGAATAAGCATCAATTTGTTTGTCTTTTTCTTCAGCTTGTTTTATTTTCAGTTTGGTTTCCTGAGATTTTTCATGTTGATTCTTACCATTATCCAAATTATCTTGCTTGTTTTCAAGATTAGTTTGATTCTTGATTTCTTGTGATTCTTCTGGTGCTTTATAATTCTCAGGTCCTGTCATCGTATAATGGTAAAAATATTAAATTTTATTGATTTTTATGATTTTTTTTATAATAATTTTTAAATATTGTTATAAGTGCTGAATTTGTATCATAAAGAGGATATGTATTATCATATTTCTTTAAAAAATTATTTCGTTTTTCTAATTCATCATTTGTTATAGTTCTTGATTCTGTTGTAATATCTTCAACTAAATGAATAAAATCATTTTCTTCATTAACTTGTTCTTTTTCATTCTTAACTTGTTCTTTTTCATTCTTAACTTGTTCTTTTTCATTCTTAACTTGTTCTTTTTCTTCATCAAGTTTATTAGATATATATTCTTGTTCAAAATAATCTCCTGTCCATTTTAATTTAGCTAATCTATTTTCTAGTTTCTCATTATACTTTTTTATATTTTCGTTCTTTTTCGTTAAGTCAGGCAATCATTGAGCAATTCAAGTTCCTGTAAGATATTGTTGTCCATCATCTATTCCAGAAAGTGTGGTTGTTCAGGATATTATGGCAGACATTAATTGTCATTTTTGGACAGGCTCAAGGTCAGCTTCAGCATCTTTAATCTCTTGATAAGTTATGTCTTTTCATTCCTTAGTTTCTCCACATAGAGCTTTTCCATATTCTTCCCATATTAAATCTTGGAATAATTCTGCATTTCTCGGTGTTGCTGTTCTTTTTAAAATACCTTTATTTCAAAATGATACTCTATTAAATTCTTCGTTTAAATTTAAACTTTCTAAAATATCAATATATGCACAATATTCATTAGCTAAATCTATCGTTGTTTTGTTTCATATATTCACTTCTATATCTTCACTTTTGTCTATCCATCTTACAAGCTTTTTTCTTTTTTTGAGTTTGTTTATACTACCACCCACAAAAGTTATTCTTTCTAAAAATAATTTAACCATTTCTTTTTTGTCTTCATTAGGTAGAGATAATAAAGTTTCTAATGATAATTCATTTTTTGATTTTCCTGAATTTTCAAGATTGTTGTAATCTTCATTATATTTAGTTTGAAATTCTTCGTTTGTTAGAAATCCATTTAATAGATTTATATCTTCTAATAGTGTGTTAACATCATTATCTTTAATATAAATTAGTACTTTTTTTGAAAGAATTTTTCATGCATCATTATTATCAAGAAAATCTACCATATTAACTATTTTTAGTTTATTTTCATCTACTGATTCTAAATCACCTTGTATATTATTTATATTATATCCATTGTCTAATTCTTTATATTTTGAATTACTTGATATAGCATTAAACATGTCTTTTAGAAATTGTATTTGTTCTTGAGCAGTTCATTCATCACATAGTTTTTTTATATTTATTTCTATTCATCATAAAGTAATATAATCAAAATTTTCTCATTGTTCATCGTTATCTTCTAACTTTGTGTCTTCTCATCCCAAAGTTACAGTAAATATAGTAGCATATTTTCTGATAATCCATTTGATGTTTTGTTCGTCGATAGTTTCGTATGTGAGATAATGTAATCCCGCAAAGAAATTATATTTTAAATCTAAAGATTTTAAATCATCTAAATTTCATCAATCATCCAAGAAAACTTTGTATTCGTCATATTGCGATTGCAAATCGGCTGTTGTCATGGCTTCGCTCATTTGAAACATGAAATCATCTATAATATCATGTTCGATGGGAATACCTGGATTTTGCGCAATAACATTGTTTGTAGAAACCCCAATGCTTAGCAACAGAACAAAGCCTATGCTTCAAAACAGCTTTGCCAATATTCAAAAAAGCACAGTAAGGATGGAGTAAATCCTTGCCGATGTGTTAATTACAGATGTGTTTGAGTGCCTGAAGTAAAAATTTCAATTTTTCATAAAACAAGTGTTAAGAAAGTTATTTTATTTCACTATTATCTCTTTAAGATAAAAGAAAGACATGCATGTGGCAAGCGTTATGTATCGTGCCTGTTCATAAACAGCAGCCTTGTGTTTTTGCCTGTGTATCCCTACAACAGCGTAATAACACACACTTTCTGTTTTTGCACCCGCATTGCCATGCCGTTCTTTGTACCACCTACGAGCTATGAAGCCGAACAAAACCTATCGCCCGCAGCAGCTTAAAAGATGATTAGCTATTTCAAGTAACTTTTGATTTAGTGTGCAAGTATAGAAAAAAAATGACAATGGTTGCGGTTCTTTTTACTTTTTCTTGTCTTGCAAATGGCGTCGTTTTTTTGCACTTAATGGGCGCTGCTCTTTAGCTGCTTTTCGGGCCAATACCTTTTCTTTTTCTGCTTTGCGTTTTTTGGCTTCGGCTTGCGTTTTTTTACGTGCCTGGTCGCGGGCTTTTTTTATTCGTTTTGCTTTTTCTGTTTTTTCTTGACGGTGCTTTTCTTTTTCGTCCAGCTTTTGCTGCAATTCGTTTTTCCTTTTCTCTTTTTCTTCTTCTATGCGTTTTTGTAGCCGTTCTATGTAGTTACTTTCGTTAACATATTTCTCAAAATTAATTTTCGAAATAATTTCAAGCGTAAGCTTCATAGCCTTCTTTCTAGCGTATCGGTAACTTTTGCTCGTGGCTTCGGCTATTACTGTGCCGTCATTAAAAAAAACCACGGCTTTATGCAGCGCGTCATCAGTAAAAAACATTTTTGTTTTAAGCTTTTCGCCGATGGTGCTTTTTGCCAATTCTTTTGCCTGATGAACAACATCCTTGTTTCTTGTAACATGTTTAAAGAGATGAGAATTCTCATTGTTAATTAAATATTTGAAAATAAATTTCCTTCTCTTATCATACTCAAGGTTTGATATGCAGCCAAAAATTGCGTAAACAAAAATATGTTTATGTGATTTTACGTCGAAATTTTCCGAATTTCTTGTCCACTTTTTTAAAGTCCATTGGTCAAATAAACGATGTAGGTAATCATTTCGGAAAAGGTTTCCTAAAATCTGTTGCAACTGCGTGGCATTACCGGGGAAATATTTTACAAGTATTTCGGCAACCTGCCCTTTAAATATGAACATGCCGGCAAAAACCAGCCTTCCGTTTGCCTTGCTATCCTCTTTGTTTTCGTAAAAACTATAATGCGTAA
>Ga0307929_1000422_pt1 | contig 41796 bp, 18 predicted proteins | sample AceLakmetage1330_FD_203160 | JGI IMG/M metagenome (GOLD analysis project Ga0307929, IMG submission 203160) | Saline water microbial communities from Ace Lake, Antarctica - #1330 | ecosystem: Environmental > Aquatic > Non-marine Saline and Alkaline > Saline | place: Antarctica: Ace Lake... | reverse complement strand
TCCTGGCAAATAGCATCATTAGGTCCGGCATTGCTTTCGGGGTTTTGCTGAACAAAAAGCTCCATTGCATCGCTGGCAGCAACAGTACATGGATTTATGGCTTGGGCTGTAAGCGTGAGCACGACCGTTATTCCGTAATCGCCGGGAGCAGGTGAATAAGTCGGGTTTAGACTTTGGGCATTGCTAAAGCTGCCACTGCCACCACTCCATTGTAACGATTGGTAATGATCAGCCGTAGCCTCGGAAAGCGTATAGCCATGATCCTGACAGATTGCAGCATCAGCTCCGGCATTGCTTTCAGGATTTTGTTGCACAAAAAGCTCCATGGCATCGCTGGCTTCCACGGAACATGGGCTTATGGCTTGTGCTGTAAGTGTGAGTGTTACTGTGGTTCCATATTCGGCCATTGCCGGTGTATAAGTCGCGATAAGATTTTGTGCATCGCTAAAGATGCCACTGCCACCGCTCCATTGCAACGATTGGTAATGATCGGCGGTAGCCTGGAAAAACGTATAGCTTTGATCCTGGCAAATAGCATCATTAGGTCCGGCATTGCTTTCGGGGTTTTGCTGAACAAAAAGCTCCATTGCATCGCTGGCAGCAACAGTACATGGATTTATGGCTTGGGCTGTAAGCGTGAGCACGACCGATATTCCGTAATCACCGGGAGCAGGTGTATAAGTCGGGTTCAGACTTTGGGCATTGCTAAAGCTGCCACTGCCACCACTCCATTGTAAGGATTGGAAGTGGTCAGCCGTTGCCAGGGAAAGTGTATAAAATTGATCCTGACAAATAGTAGCATCGTTACCTACACTTGCTGTGGGATTTTGTTGCACAAAAAGTTCCATGGCATCGCTAATGATAAGGGTACACGGATTATTAGCTTGCACCGTCAGTGTTAGGTTTACGTAATTTCCATATTCTGATGGGGCAGGGGTATAGCTGGGATGTATGGATTGCGGATTGCTAAAACTGCCATTACCGCCACTCCAAAGCAACGAAGCGTGATTTGCTGCCGTAGCCAGGGGAAAAGCATAGCTTTGATCCTGACAAATTGTAGCATCGTTACCTGCACTAGCCGTGGGGTTTCTCTTAATTGTAAGTATTTTTTGGTCGGATACAGAGGCTACACAGGGATCAATTGGATTTGCTATCAGACTTAAGCTAACACTGATACCAAACTCTGAGCTTGCAGGTGTGTAGGTAGGCATTATCGTGCTTTGATTTTGCCAGGTACCACTACCTCCCGACCATGCAAGTGTGGTGTAATTGGAAGCCTGTGCATTATTTATCTCCAAGACACTGCCCTCGCATATCGAAGCATTTGCCCCGGCATCAGCCGTGGGCTTTCGCTGGATAGTTAGCTGCATACAATCGTTAGCAGCAACAGTACAAGGCGAAATGGGCGAAGCATTGAGGCATAAACTTACGGTAGAACCATACTCGCCGGGCGATGGCGTATAAACCGGATGTATGGTTTGTGGATTATTAAATGTACCGCTGCCACCACTCCATAGCAAATTGGCATAGCTTTGAGCACTGTCCCCGGCGATCGTATATGATTGACCCTCGCAAATGGTGGCATCCATTCCGGCGTAAACTGCAGGGTTACTTTGAAAAACCACACTAAGATCCTCGGACACACTAAGTAAACAGTTTTGTAAGGGGTAAGCAAAAATATTCAACTGGAAATCTTCATTTTCTCGGTCATTAGTGCCCGGATAATATTTGGGGTTGATAATATTGCTTGCGCTAAAGGTGCCATCGCCATAAGTTGACCATATCACATTATTAGAATGTTGTACACTTGGATTCAATTGCAAAAAAGGATCGCCTTCGCATATATTTCCCGAGTTGCCGCCGAAGCTAATATTAGGCAATGGCACAATATTAATATTCACATTTTTGGTGGCTGCACCACATCCTCCAGCCGAATAGGCGGTAAGCGTTACCGTGGCGTTACCCGAAAGAATATCTTGCGGACCCACATAGTATTTAGCTGTAAAAATCATGGGATCATCAAAGGTGCCATTGCCATTGGTAGTCCATTGGATATAGCTGTAATTAGTTCCATTACCATTGAGCGAGACAGGTGTGTTTTCGCATGTAGTTATGTTTGAAGGCCCATTTACAGTAGGGCCGGGTACAAAATCAATCTCCATTTGATCGCTGGCTGAAATCACACACGGGCTAGCTGCTTGCACAGTTACAGTAAAAATAAGTGTATTTGAATAATCATTGAATAATGGAATGTAACTGGTGGTCAGACTGGTGGTGTCGGTAAAATATCCCTGGCCATTTTCGGTCCATGCAACTGAACCATAATTGTTAGCCTCAGCCGAAGCAATAACAGTGCTATTGGTGCAGAGTATTTGGTCGGCACCTGCAACAACGCTTGGAGCTGGCAAAATGGAGACTTGAATGTTATCAGAAAGACTGCCTTCGCATGGGTTTTTGGCATCTACTGTGAGCGTTAGGGTAAACTGCCCCGAAGCAATGTCACCTGCACCTGGCATGTAGGTGGTCGCCAGCTCCGCATCATCGGCAAACTCGCCATCGCCAGAGCTGGTCCAGAGAGAAATGCTGTAATTGGTGGCCGAGCCACTTACCTCGAAATTTTCGTTATTACATATTGTTCCTCCCTGCCCGGCATCTACCGTTGGATATTCTTCTACAAAAATTTCGAGCGCGTGCTGGGAGCTATTGGTGCCACCATCGTCAACGGTAAGAAAAAATGTGGTAGTGGCGTTTGGGATAACAGAGGGTGGGTTTTGAATATTATAATTAAAATTGAGCGTGGGATCCGAAGATGACCACAGGTAGTTGTAGGAGCCAACGGGAGCTACAAATGCTTCGCCTGATAAGGTAGTTTCCTCCCCAATACATAAGGGGTTGTTGGTGGGTGAAATATAAAAATCGAAAGTCTCTAAGGCCTGCATATCTATAACCCTGGATAATGTCAGTGGATACCATTTATCTCTGCCATAGTATTGATCGCCAAATGCAATAATATCTACATCATAATCTTTCATAGTAGTGAAAGAAAATAATTTAAAGTGGATTTGTTCGCCATAAGAAAAGCCCTCTTTAACATCTGTTGTTGCCGGATCATCACCGGATAAGGGAAATATGTTACCCATATTACCCGGCCATGCACCGGCACCACCACAACGAAGTTCTCCATTGAGGTCAGTAAAAAAACCTCCAATGAAGTCGTTTTCTTTTATGATGCTGTCGTTAATGCGTGGGTGAGCCGTATAAATAACAATAATTCCATGAGGGTTCATAGATGTTACCGTAGGCAAATTCCATATTGGAGGCCAAACACTGCGACTTCCGTCCAGATTTTCGTACTCGGCAAGTTTAGCCTTCAACTGCGATTGCAGGTTTTCTGATTCATTTTCCAACGAAAGCTCTGGGCTTAAGATTTGATTTTGCCCAACAGCGGCTAGTGATAGAAAGGCAAGTAACACTAGAGTAAAAGAATTTTTCATGGTTAAGGGGAATTTGCGTTTGATGTTTGAATTTTTCATGACTATTGAATTTATTACTTTACCCAAAAAAATTATTTAATTTTCGGCTGTTAATAGTTTCTATGTTAAAATTGGCAGTAGCAGAGTTTGTACTAGTATAGTTTTTATCACTTTAAAAGATTTTACAAAAGTAATTTTATAAACTATAAAAACAAATTCTTAAAAAACTTTAACTTAATAATTGTTTGATTTCCCCGTTTTTAGAGCTATGAGAAATACTTACAAAATCTAAGTAAAAAACCGAAGCTGAAAAAATGACTTTTGGTTTGATTTTACTCCTATTTTTGCCGCCGCCATGAAGGGAAATAAAATCATCCGCAGGATTCTAATCTGGAGAATCAGAAACATCAAGGAACGTCAGTTTGTGATTTTCCTAAGTCTTGTTATCGGTATCCTTAGTGGTCTTGCTGCCATTGTACTCAAAAATCTGGTTCATTACACCCATTATTTTATGACCCATGGTTTCGATTTTAAAACCGAAAATTATATGTACCTGGCTTATCCGGCCGTCGGGATTTTACTTACGGTAATTTTTGTAAAGTACGTGGTAAAAGATAAATTGGGTCATGGGGTAAGCCGAATACTTTTTGCCATAAGCAGAAACAAGGGAGAGATAAAACCGCATAACACTTTTTCGTCGATGATTGGCAGTTCGCTCACCATAGGCTTTGGGGGTTCGGTGGGTCTGGAAGCTCCCATTGTTTTAACCGGTTCGGCTATTGGGTCCAACCTTGCCAGGCTGTTCAGGCTCAACTATAAAACCATGATTCTGATGATAGGCTGTGGCAGTGCTGGTGCCATTGCGGGCATCTTCAAGGCACCAGTTGCCGGGATAGTATTTGCCATCGAAGTTTTGATGCTTGACCTCACCATGGTTACCCTTATCCCCTTGCTTATTGCCGCCGTTACTGCGGCTACGGTAGCCTTTTTCCTCTTGGGCAACGAAGTATTGTTTTCGTATGATGTAAGCATGCCTTTTCTGCTTCACGATATTCCCTTTTATATATTGCTGGGACTAATTGCTGGTTTTATATCGTTGTATTTTACCCGGGCGGTTATGCGCATCGAAAAGTATTATCAACAGATAAAAAATCCCTGGTTTCGCATTGTGCTTGGCGGAGCCATTTTGGGCTTACTCATTTTTACCTTTCCTTCACTTTTTGGTGAAGGCTACGAAGCGCTCGAAGATGTGCTGCAAGGCAATGGCGAGAATATTATTAATCAAAGCATTTTTAGTAATTTCATCGAAAACCAGTGGCTTTTTCTTTTGCTACTCTTGCTCATTTTGTTTTTCAAAGTTATTGCAACTTCTACTACTACTGGCATAGGAGGTGTGGGAGGTATTTTTGCCCCCGCGCTGTTTATGGGTGGTATTACCGGGTTTTTTACGGCCAGGATGGTAAATACGGTGTCATCACTCAACATTTCGGAGAGTAATTTCTCGCTGGTGGGCATGGCCGGAATTATGGCCGGGGTGATGCACGCTCCACTAACGGCGGTTTTCCTGATTGCCGAAATCACCGGGGGTTATGCACTTTTACCCCCTTTGATTATTACCGCTACCATAAGCTATCTTACCATCATTTATTTTGAACCACATTCCGTTTATACCAAACGTCTGGCTCTGCGCGGCGAGCTTATGACGCATAACAAAGACAAGGCGGTGCTTTCGATGATGAAGGCGCGCAAGCTGATAGAAACCAACTTTATCAAGATTCACCCTGAAGCCACTTTAGGAGCCTTGACGGGCATGATCTCCAAATCATCGCGCAACCTCTTCCCTGTGGTGGATGAGGAGGGGATGTTTGAGGGAATCATTTCACTGGACAACATTCGCGAAATCATTTTTAAACCCGAATTGTACGAGGCTACGCTGGCGCGCGACTTGATGTTTAACCCGGGCATAACGGTAGATCCGGATGAATCGATGGAAGAGGTGGCTCAGAAATTCCAGAAAAGCGGCAAGTTCAATCTCGTGGTTTTGGATCAGGGCAGGTACCTGGGTTTTATTTCCAGGGCGCAGGTATTTTCATCCTATCGCAGTTTGCTCAAGGAGTTTTCGGATGACTGATCAGCGGATCATCTCCAGAGCTTCTTCCGGGTCTTCAACTGGTTTTTGGCAGGTATTATTAACACACACATAAATCATGGTTTTGCCAGGCACAAAACGTTTTTCGAAAATGGGAAACGAAGAAATTGACTTTGCTCCGGCAAGCACCTTTCCTGGATAGGCAGCCTTATATAATCGTTTTATATACGTCCTTGCACTCGGGCCATTTACAGCAATTTCAAAGTAGGGCTCGTTTAAATACAAAAGCAGGCTTGCCCAATTGGAAAACGAGCCGGGATGCTTTTTTACCCAACTGGCCATTTTGCCAGCCATTCGATTAGTAATATCAGCATATCGCGCATTTTCAAAAAGTCTGGAAAGATTGAAAAGTACTTTGGCCATCACCGAATTGGACGAAGGGATTACGTTGTCGTATAACTCTTTTTTGCGTGCTATCAATAATTCGGTTTTACTGTTGGTAAACCAAAACATGGATTCGTTTTCATCATAAAAATTATTAATGGCATAAGCACTTAGTTTATTCGCCAGGTCGAGCCACTGTTCATCCATGGTAAGCTGATAAATCTCGATAGCCGCATCGGCCACAAGCGCGTAATCTTCGAGGAAGGCTGTAACACTAGCCCGGCTATTTTTGTAACTGTGCCTTAGCGAACCATCCTCCTGATAGCTTTTATCTATTAAAGTATTCATAGCTTTAGTGGCGGCATCCAGATATTTGTCCTCGCCCGAAAAAGCCGCCAACTGCACCAGGGCTTTTATCATCAGGGCATTCCACGAACTTAACGATTTATCATCAAGGCCTGGTCTGGTGCGATTGTGGCGTGCCTGCATTAATTTTAATTTGGCTTGCGCCAGATTTTTAATAAATAAATCAGAATCTATATTTTTTGCTTTGGCAAAGGCTTTGGGATAATGTTGTATGGTTAAAATATTTTTTCCATCTTCCCATAAGGCTTCTTTATCGACACCAAAATAATCTGCAAACAATTCACTATCATTACCCAAAACAGATTCGAACTCTGCTTTGATCCACACATAATATTTTCCTTCTTCGTCTTCCGAATCTGCATCAAGTGCCGAGAAAAAGAGGCCTTCCTCCGAAGTAAGTTCGCGCAGCACAAAATCAGCCGTTTCGCAGGCTATGCGCAGGTATTCTTTGTTTTGTAAGATTTGAAAGGCCAGGGTATAAAGCGAAATAAGCTGGGCATTGTCGTAGAGCATTTTCTCGAAATGGGGTACTTTCCAGCTTGCATCCACCGAATAGCGGGCAAAGCCACCGCCAATCTGATCGTAAATCCCGCCCATGGCCATCTTGTCGAGGGAAAGGCGGAGGTAGTTTTTTAGTTTTTCATCCTTAGCAAAATAACTGTACTGCAACAAAAAAGCAAGGTTAGAAGGCATAGGGAATTTGGGAGCACCTTTGGAACCCCCATTTTCAAAATCAAAATTCTGTTGCCATCGCTGATAAGCCTCGTCGGGCAATTCGCCATGGTTTGAAGTATCGGGCGGGCTGTCATCGATCAGGCTATCCTGGTTTATGCCTTCGAGAATTTGCTGCGCCTGACTTTCGAGTTCATTGCGCTGATTCTTAAAAAGGGCGGCAACATTTTTTAGAAGAGCTTCCCATTGGGCAGGCTTAAAATAGGTTCCCCCGTAGAAAGGACGGCCATCGGGAAGTGCGAAGCAGTTGAGCGGCCAGCCGCCGTTGCCATGAATCAGTTGCACGGCATTCATGTAAACAGCATCCACGTCCGGGCGTTCCTCGCGATCCACTTTGATGCAAATGAAATGCTCGTTCATCAGCGCAGCCAAATCCGAATTTTCAAAAGTCTCGCGCTCCATCACGTGGCACCAGTGGCAGGCCGAGTAGCCAATGCTGATGAGTAGCATCTTGCCTTGTTCCTTTGCTTTCTGCAGGGTTTCGTCATTCCAGGCGTGCCAATCCACAGGATTGTGGGCGTGTTGCAAAAGGTAGGGGCTGGTTTCGTTTATCAGTTGATTAGATTTTTTCATTTGTGTTTGAATTTACATTTATAAAATAAATGGATGTCCGGTTAAGTTTTTGAGATTCCAAAACAATAACCCCTATTTGGATAGAATGTTTGTTTTATTTTGCCTGGCAAAAAAAATTTTTGGTCATCTGTGCCTATCTAGTGTCTGTCCATAAAGTCGATATTTTTTGATTTAAGATTGAAGATTGCCGATCGGAGATTTTAGATTGTGCTGAATATCACCAACATCTTAAATCTAAAATCGCAAATCTAAAATCGTATATTTTTCTAACTGTTACTTTAAAAGCAAGCACTACTTAAGAAAGGGCTTGCTGAAAAATTTGTAACATTGCAGGCTGAAATTTGAGGACTATGAAAAGACTGTTCGAAATATTGCGCTATGTAAAAAATTACCTGGGCTATGCCGGCCTCAACATACTGTTCAATGTGTTGAGTGTGATATTCAGCCTTTTTTCGCTTACCATGATTATCCCCTTTTTGCAGTTGCTTTTTGATAAAACAAAACTGGTGTATGAGGCTCCTGGTCTGGCCATGAAAACCGAATCGATTACGGGCTATTTTAATTATACCATCAGCCAGATTATTATCGAACGCGGCGAAATGAATGCCCTTCTGTTTATCTCGATCATGGTGGTGATCTTGTTTTTCCTAAAAAACCTTTGCCGCTATCTCGCCATGTTTTTTTTGTCGCCGCTGCGCAATGGCGTGGTGCAGGACATACGCAACGATATCTACCATCGGATACTCGTGCTTCCGCTGGCCTATTTTTCAGAACAACGCAAGGGCGACATCATGTCGCGCATAACCAACGATGTAACTAATATCGAATGGTCGATTATGCAATCGCTGGAGATGCTTTTTCGCGAGCCGCTCACCATCATCATCTTTTTAATTACCCTTTCAATTATCAGCCCCACGCTCACCGTTTTTGTTATTGTGCTCCTGCCGATCACTGGATTTTTGATTGCACAGGTGGGTAAAAGCCTGAAGCGTACTTCAGCCAAGAGCCAGAAGCAACTCGGGGTAATTCTTTCCATTGTCGAAGAAACGATTTCAGGATTGCGCATTATCAAGGGCTTTAATGCCATTGCTAAAACTGATGAGAAATTCAGGGAACAAAACAGCCGCCTGACCACAATTATGATCCGGCTTTTTAGAAAACGCGACCTGGCCTCGCCCATGAGCGAATTTTTGAGTACCCTGGTTTTGGTGGTGATTCTTTGGTTTGGCGGCCAACTAGTTTTGAATGAAGGCTCGGGATTGGATGCCACCGTATTTATTTTTTATGTGGTAGTGTTTTCGCAGCTCATTGTGCCGGCCAAGGCTTTTACCGAGGCTTATTACAACGTGCAAAAAGGCATAGCCTCGGCTGACCGCATACGTGAAGTGATTGATGCCGATGAGGTGATCGAAGAAAAACCCGATGCCCAAAGCAAAAAAGAATTCGACCAGGCCATCGAATATCGTGAGGTCTCGTTTGCTTATGCTAACGATACGGTTTTGCGAAATATCAATCTGCGCATCGACAAGGGCAAAATGATAGCTCTGGTGGGAGCCTCAGGGAGTGGCAAGTCAACGATGGTGGACTTGTTGCCCCGATTTTACGATTGCACTGCAGGCGAAATAATGCTGGATGGCATTAAAATTAAAGATTTAAAGATTGACGATTTGCGCGGTTTGATGGGCATCGTAACCCAGGAGACCATCCTTTTTAACGATACGGTTTTCAACAACATCGCATTTGGTCTCGAAAATGTGAAACAAGAGGATGTGGTTGAAGCGGCCAAAATAGCCAACGCCCACGAATTTATCCAAGCCATGTCTGAGGGCTATCATACCAATATTGGCGACCGCGGCATAAAAATGTCGGGCGGACAGCGGCAACGCATCAGCATCGCTCGCGCGGTGCTCAAAAACCCGCCGATTATGATTTTGGATGAAGCCACCTCGGCGCTCGATACCGAATCGGAAAGACTGGTGCAGGATGCCCTTTTTAAGCTGATGCAAAACCGTACCTCGGTAGTTATTGCCCACCGGCTTTCGACCATTCAAAACGCTGACGAGATTTTGGTGATGGAAAAGGGCGAAATTGTAGAACGCGGAACCCATGTTGTGCTGCTGGCCAAAAATGGCGTGTATAAACGGCTGATCGATTTGCAGTCGTTCAAAAGCTAAGCAGGGAGCGTAAAGATAAAGGTTGATCCCCGCCCTTCATGGCTTTCAACGCTGATGGTGCCCTGGTGTTTTTCCACAAATTCCTTGCACAGCACAAGACCCAAACCTGTACCGCCCTCATTGTTGGTGCCACGGCTGGTATATTGCGAGCCTACATCAAATATTTCGGAAAGTCGTTCCTTGTTTATTCCCACCCCATTATCTTTAACCTGTATTTGCACCAGGTCATTGCCGTTTTTGCCGGCCGAAATCCAAACCGATCCCCCTTGGTGGGTAAATTTTATGGCATTCGACACCATGTTACGCAAAATGGTATCGAGCATATTTCGGTCGGCGTTTACCCTTGTTTCCTCCTTTATTTCGCATTGGACGATAATATTTTTCTTTTGAGCCTGCGAGAGCAAAACATCCAATTTTTTATGACAAAAATCTTTTAATTCGATTGTTTCCGGCCGAAAATCTATTGTGCCTCGCTGTGTACGCGACCAGGCCAACAAGTCGTTGAGCAGGTCGAAAGTATGATTGGCTGCTCTGTTTATCTCGTCAATCATCTCCCGGCGCTCTGCATTATCAAAGTCATCGTAGTCGCTGGCCAGCATGCCTATCAAACCGCGGACTGCACCAAAGGGACTGCGCAGGTCGTGCGAAATAATCGAGAAAAACTTATCCTTGGTGTCATTGGCCAGGCTGAGTTTTTTTTCTGATTCCAGGAGCTTTTGTTCCTTTTTCTTGCCTTCGATAATTTCCTGCTCCAGTCGGCGGTTATTCTTTTTCTTCTCATTATTTCTAAAATATAAAATCAAAGCAAGAAGGAGCGAAAATACGATTCCCAAAACGAGCATTATCAGGTAGGCCGAACTGAGTTCCTGTTCGTTTTTTATCAACTCATTCTCTTTTTTAAGTAAAGCTATTTCGGTTTTTTGCTGATCATTTTTGAATTTGGCTGCCATTTCGGCCAGGTTTTTACTAAAGGTCTCCGAATAAAGGCTGTCGTTGATCAGGGCGTAAATATGATGATTCTCGAAGGCTTTCTGGTAGTCTCCCAATTTTGCATAGAGGTGAGCCAATTGGTGATAAATGTCCATTTGTAATTTCGGATTATTGGCTTTTATGGCCATTTGCAGTGCTTCATCGAAATAGGCCTTGGCTTTTGTAGATTCACCCAGCCGCAAATGTATTTTACCGGCCTCGTATTGAGCAAGTGCCGTTCCGTAAACATTATTCAGTTTATTAAAAATTCGCTTTGCCTTGCTTAGGTATATCAATGCCAGGTTCTGCTTGTTCTCCGAGAGGAGCAGCACCGAACCCAAATGATAATAAGTGTTGGCCAGCGCATAGTCATATTTTTTTCGTTGATAAATTTCGATGGCCTGATGATATAAGATAATCGCAGTGTCGTATTGATGCAAGGCCTGTAAGGCCATTGCGGTAGTTCGCAGTGAGTAAGCCAGTTGGATGGAATCGCCGAGTAGCTTTTTCATCTGCAGCGATTTCAAATTATACTCCAATGCCTTATCCAGTTGACCGGCACCTACAAATACGTTCCCAATATTAGCATAGGCAAAGGCCAGCCCCATCGAATCGTGGAGTATTTCAAATTCTTTTATCGCTTTCTCATGCTGGTCGAGTGCTTCAGGGTAAAGGGACATTTTGCGATACAATACACCGTTCTCGTTGCATATTTTTGCCTGCATTAGCTCATCGCCCAACTGCTTCGCCAGTTGTTGAGCCGTATCCAAATAGTCGATGCCTAAATAAGCATTTACATTACGATAGGATTTGCCCAGGTTGAAATAAATGTGCATTTTGTCGTAATGGGATAGGGGGCTGCGCACAAGCCGCTCCAGGCTGTCGATGTAGGCTTGCTGCCCGCTTCCAACCATGGGCATAAGGATAAGCATAACAATAATCCAGGCGTGTCTTTTAAATTCAGCAATCATCATTTTTTCGGTTTTTTTATATCGAACCATTTTTTTACATCCTCTCAGGGGCTTTATAAATACTAAGTAATAGTGCCTTCATTTCGTTGGCATTAAAGGGTTTTGAAATATAATGGGTGAAACCGTGGGATAGAAAAAGCTCCTTGTGCCCCTTCATCACATTGGAAGTAGCGGCTATGGCCGGAATTTTTTCGTATCCTGCTGTTTTGCGCACCTTGCCAATCAGTTCCAGACCATTCATTTTTTCGCCCAGATTAATATCCATAATTATCAAATCAAAACTATTTTGACCGAGCATTTCCAGTGCTTGTTCTGCCTCATCAGCAAAGCTGAGGTGATAATCCTTTTTAAGAAGGTAGGTCAGGTATTTTTGATGCGACAGTTCATCCTCCACCACCAAAACCCGGGGTTTGATATCCTGCACATTTTTGCTAAACCCATCCGTAGTTTTCTTGCCTGCCCCGAGGTTTTCCACGGCTTGTAGCGCAAAATATATTTTAAATTCGGAACCCTTGCCGGGCGAGCTTTCGAGCCTGATGTGGCCGCCCATCAAATGAACCAGACCCCGGGTTACGCTAAGCCCCAGGCCGGCTCCTTCAAAATCCCGATTGTAGCCCTCGCTGGCCTGCCTGAAATTGTTAAATATTTCTTCAGCCTTTTCGGCCAGGATGCCGATGCCTGTATCTTTTACCGCAATGACGGCGTTGCTTTGGCCATCTTCATTTTCGATGCCAATAATCAGCGATACCTTGCCCTGATGCGTATATTTTATTGCATTGTCCATCAGGTTGAATACAATCTTTTCGAGCAGTACTTTATCGGCTTTTATTTTTATATCGCGATGCCGCTCCACAAAACGAAAGGCAAGCCCTTTAGCAGCATTACTACGAATGAACTTCCGGGTGTAGGGCAAAAGATAGTTGTTAAGGTTTATGGTTTCGATTTGCGTTTGTATAACGTTGGCTTCTATTTCGGACAAATCGATGACCAGGTTAAAAGTATTGAGCAAACGCTGTCCACCGTTGAGGACAAATTCGGCCATATCGCCCAGCTCGCTATCCTGCAATTCGGCTTTCATCATTTCGGCAAATCCGATGATGCTGTTGAGCGGGGTACGCATCTCGTGGGATATTTGTCCCAGAAAGGCCGTTTTCAGTTTATCGCTTTGCTCGGCCCTGTTTTTGGCTTCTATCAGTTCATCCTCCGATTTTTTGCGAACAATGATGTTGGTGATGATCTGCCCGGTAAGATTAAAAGCATCCACGGTTTCCTGATTCCAAAGGGTTTTCTGAGAAGTAGCATCGAAGCCAATAAAGCCCAAAAACTGATTGCCCGGGTGCAGTGGAATATTAATAAATGATTTGATTTGAAGCGTTTCGAGGATGCGCCGCATATTGGCATTTTCGGCATTGTCAGGTATTTCATCGAAGTGCATAATTAGGGTATCGCCCTTTCTCAGGGTTTGTACAAAATCGGTAAAATCGGAAACCAAAAACGAATCGAGGATTCCCTTGTGGGATTTGAAGGCAGGGTCGCAATATTCGTGTGAGAGCAGAAGCATCGTGTCGGAGGCATTGAGCAAAAACACATAAGCCCGTTCGTTTTCGGTAAACTTGCACACAAACTCCAATGCCTTATTCACCGCTTTATCAATTTCCCGGAGGTCAATTTTTATAAATTCGGAAGAAATCTGGCTGATAAACTGAATAAACTCCAGGCGGCGGCTCAGGAGTTTTTCGTTTTTGCGTCGCTCGCTAATGTCGCGCACCAGTAATACAACGGCGGGAGAATCGAAGTAAGTAATTCGTTTCCCCATAATCTCAACAGGAACCACTTCCCCATTTTGTTTTTTGGCTGTGGATTCAACAAAGGTATATTCGCCGGTAGTCCACTTCACAAATTCGCTCATCACTATATCTTTATCTCCATCCGGAACTAAATTCGAAATGTGCTTCCCTATAAATTCGTTTTTTGAATAGCCATTGAGTAGGCAGGCAGCCTCGTTTACATCGAGCACATTGCCCTGGTAATTGTACACAAAAATGCTGTCGGGCGAATTCTCGAATATCGTTTTAAAATTTTCCCATGACCGCTTTATCGAGCCTTCCATCATCTCTTTTTCCAATGCCGAATTAAAAATGTCGGCTACCGTATTGAGCAGGTAAGCCTCGTTTTCGTTCCACACACGTGGGTAGTTGCATTCGTCGTAGCCAATAAAGCCCCACCAACGCCCGCCTTGGAAAATTGGCGTAATATAAATGGATAAAATTCCCTGCATCTCCAACACTGCGCGCTCTTCGGGATTTAAATCAGAAAGGCGTTGCGCAAAAATCAGGTTTTGCGATAGTAATTCCCGAAGGCGGGTCAAGCCATTTTCATCGTAATACAATTCCTTGAGAAAAGGATTATTAATCTGAGATTCCACGCCCGAAGCCGCCCACTCGTATTGCTGGCGCATAAAAAGCTTGCCATCGTCATTTGTGAAATTCTCGAAAATATACACCCGATCCACCCGGGCTGCTTTGCCAATAAATTTTAAAACCTGATTAATATCGTTGCGCCAGTTTTTGGATTCCAAAAATCGGGCAGCAGCAAAATTAACGGCCTCCAGCAGGGCATCTTTGGCCAGCAAGTGCCGCTGCGATTGCAAAAACCCTGAAATATCAAGCAAGGCCAACGAAACATAATCGAGGCCTTTCCAGGGGATGGTCTTTATTTGCAGGCGGGCATCAAAGGTAGTTTTGTTGGCTTTGATGGCTTGTACTTCCAAAATCTTACTTTCGCCTGGATGACAGGCTCCAAGAACCGTTTCCTGATAATCGGGAGCAAACAAATCAATTATTGCCAAGCCGCGCATTGTCTGCTCCGGGCATACAAACATGTGCAAGGCCTGTGGATTGAATTGGACAATACGCTGCCCTTCGATGATGAAAACAGCCTCGTTACCAGCTTCTAACAAAAGATTTGTATTCTGCATCTTCATTTTTTTTCATTCCGGCCATCCGGTCTTTTCTCTCACATCATGCCCTCGTCGGCAATGGGATTGTAAAAATAATAAATTTCAATACATAGCTAAATTAATATTATGATAATAAAGAGCGCACCGATTTGGATGTGGCCAGGATGCCCTTTTCGGCGTATGCCTCGTGGTTCAATTCTATTTGCCTGAGGTCGTACATATAGTTTACCATCAGGCCGTAGGATTCTTTGATTCCATGCTCCGAGTTATTACCCATCCAGTTGATTTGATAAAGCTGTGCCCCGTTGCCAAAGTGAAAGCGTGCCACCGGATTCAGGGGGCGTTCGTATTTTTTCTCTTTTAGCAAATAATAGGCGCAGGCTTTCATAAGTGGTTTCTCAAGCATTTTGCGCTTTTTAGGCTGGCTTGCCCATGCTTTATCATCGAGCATTGACAGCACTTCGGTTTCGGTAGGACTAAGAAAACTTAACTTGCCCGAGCTTCTTCGCTCATCGAGCCACAATCGGAATCCGGGTATGGGCGATAGCGTGCTATAAGTTTTGATGCCGGGCAACTCGGCGGCCAGTTTGTTGACTACCATCTTAATCAAAAAATTACCGAGAGGAATTTTTCGCAGGCCGGGCTGGCAGTTGTTGATGGAATAAAAAATCGCGGTATTTGGTGAAGATGATACCTTGGCACCCTCCGAAATAATATCCTGGATAGTGCTTGCTACACCCCGGGTAAGCGCAATTTCGACAAAAATAAGCGGTTCATCTTCGAGCGAGGGATGAAAAAACGCAAAGCATCGGCGCTTAGGCGAGAGGCGTTGTTTGAGGTCATTCCAGTTGCGGATGTCGTGCACGGCTTCGTAATGAATAATTTTTTCGAGTATCGATGCTTCAGTTTCCCAATCAATTTTGCGCAGTATCAGCAAGCCCGGGTTAAACCAGGAGGTGAGCAGGTTTTTCAGTTCATTGTCGATGGCCTTCAACTCCGGGTGCTCGTGTAAAAAGCTCAGTACATCTTCGCGCAGCGAAATCATAGCCTGTGTGCCATCGGGGGCCATAATCATGCGGTTGAAGAAAGTGGTACGGGGCGAGGTAATTTTTTTGCTTAGTACCAAAAGGGCTTCCTCGTTGGGCGATTCAGCAAATTGTGCAGCCGCCGCTTGTATCGCTTTCATATCAGGTGCCATCAGGCGGCTAAGCTCCAGCAAAAATTTGAGCTTATTGCGTGGGGCAAGATTACCATAGCGTGCCACCACCTGCCGCGCCAAAGCCAAGCCCGAGGCCAGGCCTTTGTGCGAAATCAAATCCATACTCAAATCGAGCAGGTCTTGTATGGGCGAACTTCGGAAGCCACTCAGGTCTAAAAAATTTTCGCCGGCATCGGCAATCGAATCAACGATACTCCGGGTAAAATGTGCAAATTTCATAATGTCTCTCCTTTTTGATTTTGCATAAAAATATTAATTTTTGGTGAAGCAGCAAAAACAAAAAAAGGATTAATCCTCAATGCGTGTTTTGATTTGTTTGGCATTACTCCTGTTTCTTTTTGTGCAATGTGGTTTGCTTTTTTAAGATCATGTTTTGATATACTTGTAAATGCGCTTTGGCATAATCAGTCATTTCACTAACCAGTTCAGGCTTATCTTCCGAAACATCCATCGTATTATTTTCATGGTATTGATAAAGGCTGGCCTGCATATTTTTTAATATACAGAAATAGCTGGTATCCAAAATACCGGTTTTATCATCATCATTAATTAGGGCATATTTTCTTTTTTCGTTTATCAAATCGATGCCTAAAGTATTGTTGATATATGGAATTTGGATCATGCCCATCAACGTGGGATAAACATCAATCTGGCTGGCCATATTTTTATAAACAGTGTCGTTGTGAAAAATTTCGGGAGCGAAAAAAATCAATGGCGAGTGGAAGTAGTTTAAGGCAATGTCGTATTTGGCATCGAGGGCTGCGCCGTGGTCGGCCGTAAAGACAAAAATCGTATTATCGAACCACGCCTCTTGCGAACACAGGGTGATAAACCGCTGCAACGACCAGTCGGCATATTCGACAATCTGCTGTCGTACTTCGCTGGATTTGGGTGTAAAATATTCGGGAATGTAAAAAGGGCCGTGATCGCTCGCGGTCATAAATGTGGCAAAAAACGGCTTGCCCTTTTTTGATATTTCGTTTAAAACAGGTATCGAATATCTGAACAAATAATCATCGGGAACGCCCAGGGTGGTTTTAATTTCGGATGCCGGAAAATCGGCCTGGCTAATGATATTTTGAAAACCGTTGGCTCTGAAAAAACCTTCCACATTATCAAACTGACTGTCGTGAGTGGTGAAGTAGGTGGTGGTATAATCGTTGGCTAAAAGTGTGGAACTGATGCCATCGTATTTCATAATTTCTTTCATGGGGTGCTGCCTGAGCAAGGCGGGAAACGAAAACAATGTACTGAACACACCATTAAAAGTATGTTTGCCTGCGGTATAAAAGTTCTCGAAATATATTGATTTCCCTGACAAGCTATCCAAAAAGGGTGTAAGATTGTTTGGGTTTCCATGCCTTGTCATTTTGGCGGCACTCATGCTTTCCATAATCACAATCACGATGTTGGGCTTGATGGATGCGCTGCTGTCGCAATCCATTTTTCGGGCTACTGGTGAATCGTAAGCTGCATTTTGAATATTTAAATATTCCTGAACCAAAGCGATGGCCTGCGTTTCATCCATCAGTTTTATTGTGGCATTATCCGGATCCTGGCTGTCGAGGTAGCTGCGCATTAATGTAAAAACCGGATTTAGGCCCAGCTTATTCAAAAACGAGTTATCCGAAAAATAGGCCGTGCCGATTCGGATGGGCGATTTTTTTTCTATCCTGCCCCTGATGCCGATAAACATTATAAAAAGCACGAAAATCGAAAATCCTATTTTCAAACCCCAATTCACGGGCTTGCTTTGATGCCTGGTTTTGAATATTTTTCTTAAAAAATAAAAGAACAAAAAAGTGAGGATTAAAAAAGGAATGATTACGAGGAAGTATCTCGGTTCCTGGATAATCATCGAAACCACAAAGTCGAAATTCTCGATCCACTCAAATGCGCCAATCGAAAACCGGTCGTAAAACTGATTGAAGTAGGGGATATCGGCCGATGAAATGATAAAGGCAATTGTAAAAAGCACGAAGATCCAATAAAACAATATTTGCCTTATGAGGGGGACGTTTTTGTTGATAATGTCGAGGACGAACAGAACCAGCGCGGGAAACAAGAGAATATAGCCTGATATTACGATGTCGAAGCGCACGCCCATCACAAAGGCGCGGATGATATTTGCCAACGAAACGCTGCTAAAGTCCACGCGGCCTGTTTCGGTAAAAAAAAGGATAAGTCTGAAAATGGTAAAAATGGATAAAACCAGGAGGTAGGTTTTAAATATCAGCTTTGTACTTTGTGGGATGCTAAATTTAACTTTCATCTATTCCGGTTTAAAATACTAATCACCAATCTTTTTACAATATCAGCTTCTTCGGTCTTGCTTGTAGCAATAAATAGGGTTAAAGCGGCAAGGGTGTTATTATCGATTATGGGTGTGCCATCTGGTTTTAGCAGGGCATTGTTTTGCTCCAGGAAATAAGCAAAGCAAGCAGCAGCTATACGTTTGTTGCCGTCAACAAACGAATGGTTTTTGGTGATGAAATACAGTAGGTTGGCAGCTTTTTCTTCGATGGTCGGGTAAAACTCGGTTTTGCCAAAACCTTGTTTTATTTGATTGATCGAGCTGTGAAAGCTATCGTCTTTGGGCTTGGCAAACACCCCCGATTCAAATTCGGAGTACATCGTGCGGATCAGGTTCATGTACTCGTCAAAAGTTGGGAATGCCGTTTCCTGCTTTGTAAGCCCTTGCTTGTCGAGGGTTTCGTGGTCGTAATCGTCGAGCAGTTCCAGACCTTTGGCAAACACGCTGAGCATTTTGTACTCTTCGGCAGTGGTTTGCGCTTCGATGGCGCGGTTCAGGATGCGGATACCCGTTTTGAGGTATTCCACTTCCTGCTGCTTCTGTGCCAGTCGCTTTTCGTTGATGGCATAGCCTTGGACAAGATAATCTTTTAGCCGTTGTGTAGCCCATTGGCGAAACTGTGTGCCTCGTTTCGAGTTTACACGGTAGCCAACAGAAATAATCATATCCAGATTGTAATGTACGATATTCCGTTGCACATTCCTTGTACCTTCTTTCTGAACTATCCGGAATTTCCGGATAGTTGGATCAATATCTAATTCATTAGTATTGTAAATGTTTAGAATATGTTCGTTTACTGTACGTAGATCTTTTTCAAAAAGTTGCGCCATTTGCAATTGGGTCAACCAAATAGTATCCTCTTGAAACTGAACTTTTATCTCAGTCTGATTATCTGCAGTTTTATAAATTTCTATCTCGCCTGTCATAATTCGGCAAATTTACATAAATGTCCGTATGTGCGATGCTTGCGGATTGCAGCTTATGGAGTGGTAGGTGCAGCTTCGGCAAGCTCAGCCGTCTGGCGTTGGCAAGCTCAGCTATCGGTGGCTGAGCTTGCCGAAGCCCCGGTAGTTGAGTCTGTCGAAACTAAATAGTGCCTGTCTTTTTAGTAAGGTATTTGAATTATGAATTGCCCTCCCGCAAAAGCGGGACAGGCTGTCCTTTAGGGCGGGGATTAAATGGAAAAGAGGAAAAACCCCGCAATTTCGCAACGCCGTAGGCGTTGCGAAATTGCGGGGGGGGCTATTGGAGCGTTCATTTTTCCCCGGGTTAAAACCCGGGGCAATTCAACGCATCGACTTTATGGACAGACACTAAATAACAATTTTTGCGCTACTGCCATTTACCAGAACAATGTAAATGCCCCGTGGCAGCGCAATTTCCTGGTGGCTGCTTGAGATTTTTATGGTTTTAATAGCTGCTCCTGTAGCGGAATAAATCCTTGCCTGCTCCCCCGGTTTGGCGTTTCTGATAATCAATTTGTTGTTTGAAGTATATATCTCACAATCCGAATCTGCTATTGCTTCGATGCCGGTGGTGAGGGTTTCCTCAATATTTTGGAAATCCTGCCAACGGTTAGCAGCCTCATAAGCGGCAAGCGAACCCTCGGGCACGCGCACAACGCAAGAGTTATTTATTGCGGCCTCAAAACCATCGCTGGCCAGGGATGGAGGCACGGGATTCCAGCTTTCGATTAGCTCGATATGGGTACATTCGCCAAAGGCATTTTCCTGAATTTGCTGGAGGCCGGAGCCTAAAATTACCTTTTCCATCTCGTGTTCGTACAATTCGCTAAACATCCAAAAGGCATTTACCTCGATGGTTTCCACCGAATGAGGTATGGTAATTTCCTGAATGGAATAGCAGTTTTGGAAAGACGCATCGCCAATAATCCTGAGCCCCTCGGGAAGGTAAACGTTTACTAAGTAGTGACAGTCGTAAAAGGCCGATCCTTCAATTTTGAGCAGGTTGGTGCAAGCACTAAAATCGACTGTTTCTAAGGTAGAGCCGGCAAAACCGTCACCTCTGAAACAGTCGTAGCCAATGTTTAATAAAGTGGTTGGGCCGGTTATTTTGGTGATTCCGGTGCTGTAAAAAGCACTCGAAACAATTGTTTCCAGCCCCTCGGGCAGCGTAAGTTCGCCCATATTTTCGGCCCGCATAAATGCGCTATAGCCAATAATTTCCAACCCACTCCCCCATTGGATATTGCTTAGACCCTCGCCACCCGTAAAGCCATAATCCGAAATGGTTTTTAAGCTGTTAGGAAAACTCAGGCTGTTTAAGTTGCTTGTGTTGCTACACGCGGCGAAGCATATTTTTTCGACACCCTCGGGTATGGCAAAAGTATTGTCCGCTTTATTTCCCGGGTAGGCAATGAGTTGCTTCATGTCCTTTGAATAAATCACGCCGTCAATCGAAACGAAATGATCGTTGTCGCTGGCAACTTCGTAGGCAATCATTTCGCGGGTATTCGAAAATGCGGTGTAATCGTAGGAATTATAATAGGGAGTTTCATCTTCGAAAAGAAAAGATGTGGCGGTTCCCACTTTTATATATTTGGTGTTGGAATTGAAAAAACACTGCCACTCGTAAGTTTGCACCGAATTGGGCAGGGTAATATTATCGATGTCAACGTACGAGAAGGCAAACGAAGGCAGGGTATTGTTGGGTAGATGGGTTTGCGAAATATCCAGATTTTCGAGTATGCCCAAGCCACCCTGGCTGGTAACGTAGCCTAAATCCTGAAGGAAATAAACATCGTCGCGGTTCATGTTTCCGATAACGATTAGCGAACTTATCAAATAATAATTTGCGGAGCCTCCCACCAGTTGATTCACGTTGTTTTGCAACTGTCCGGGAGCCGACACGGTAACTGTATATTCTTCGGCTTTGAGTGTTAGCGAGGCATTAATAAAGGCCAGCATCATTAACGCAATAGCAATTCGAGTGTAGGTGTTTTTGAAAAGAGTGTTCATGTTTTTACAATTTTAGATTAACAATAGTATAATATGTTTTGTAATTCTCATCATGTAAAATGATTGGACAAAAATACAACGCAGCAATTAATTTTCGATGATAAGATGACTATCAATACTAGCTCATTACAAAAAAAGGACTATAACAATACTATATCAAAAACTTTTAAAGAGCTGTATTTTAAGTAGTCAGGGTTTGATAGTCAGGGTTTGACTCAAAGTCAAGCCCTGACTTAAGTAGGATGCTAACTTTAAGTCAAGCCCTGACTAAAAGCTAAACCTTGTCTTTAAGTCAAGCCCTGACTTAAATCAGATACTAACTTTAAGAAAAACCCTGACTATGTCCTTTGCAAAATTCTCTATTTTTGTGAGCGAATAAATTGTATTTGTTTTTTAATGATGCGCAATTTAAAAATCTTATGTATTGTCGTTGTTTTGCTCAGCATGATCGGCAACTTGTGCCCGGCAAAAAACATCGACACATTAAACAGCGATGCAGCGGCGGATGCCAATCTTGTGGAAATCCTGATGAAGGAACACAACAAAAGCAAGCTGGAATATAAAATTTTGGAAACAAAAGAACTGATCAATCAGGCCAGGATTAACAACAGCCAAAAAAAAGTTGATCTGCTTCTGCTTTTGCTGGGCAGTTTATACATGGAGGCAGGCAGGTATGATGAATCGCTTAGTATGCTTGAGGAGGTGAGCATAACGACCCATGACGATACTTTGCGTTTGAAGATTTATTATAACCGGGCCAGCATTTATGGCCGTACCATGAAATATGATGCAGCCATTGAGGAGCTATCCGCGTTGCGAAAGCTAAACGAAACGCTGAAAAATCAAACCATCGAAGCTTACGCGCTGAATCAGATTGGGGTTATTTATGCCATGCAAAAGTCGATGGATGTGGCGCGAAAATATGTTGAACAATCGCTGGCTTTGAGCATCCAAAACAACGATTACGAATGTATGGCCAACGCTTACAGCAATTTGGCAACCTTTTGCAATGAGGCTGACAGCAGCTTTGGGCAATATTTGGATTATTCGCACAAGGCTTTGCATTATCATCAATTGACCGGCAACAACCGCTACATTCTTTCGCTTTACAACGACATGGTGATGCGGTTTTGGGAACACCAAAAGCAAGATTCGGTAGAGCATTACCTGAATCGAATGCTCGAGATGATGCCCCGGGTTGATTTCCCGGAGGAGGTAGCCCGCATAGGTGTTAATTTGTTTTTGATGGGAAAAATTGAAAATGAGGACATCATCAAAAAAATGTTTGAACAGCTCGAAACAGACGGCTATTTAAAAAACAACATCGAAATACTTATGGCCGGGCATTATTTTAATTATAAGCTGGAAGCAAAAAAACAAAACTTTGAAGAAGCATTGGGCTTTTACCAAAAATACAAGAGTGCCACCGACACTTTTTACATGCGCTTGAATACAGATAAAATTAATATCATCGAGCGGAATTTTGCCCTGGAACAAATGCAGGAAGTGATGAAGCGCAAAGGACAGCAACGCATTATGGCGGGCATTATCATCCTCTTGGCGTTTATACTTGTTATTATTCTTTTAACGCGTATCGTGATAAATCATAAATCTAAAATTAAAAAAGCCTCGGCTGAGCAAGCTACGCTACAAACCAGGCTGGATGGGAAAAACAAGGAGATGGTGGCCTACCTGATGCAGTTGATAAAAATAAAAGAAAGCAACAACAACATGATTAACTACCTGCGGGCCAACAGTAAGAATTTTAAAAAAGAAAACAGCCAGGTAGTCAACAGCATGATTGCGGATTTGAAGAATAATATGAACGATGACTTTTGGACGGAATTTAACCTGCGCTTCAAAGATGTAAACCGCGAGTTTTACCAGAAACTAAGTAATCAATACCCCGATCTGACGGTCAACGAACGCCGCTTGTGCGCCTTTTTGTATCTGGACATGTCAACCAAAGAAATTGCCAATATTACCGGTCAAAGCATCGACTCGATAAACCTGGCCCGAACGCGCCTGCGCCGCAAGCTGGGGCTTACCTCCCAAAAAACGCCGATCAATAGTTTTCTTCAGAATTTGTAATGTTTGCTTAATTCTATAATAGAGCAAATGGTAATTGTATCAGGTTTTTCGCCTTCAACTGTGCTTTTGAATTCTATCCGATACTGTTGATTAACACGAACAGATTCAAGCCCTTTTTTGTCTCCAATTAATTTCTCATAATTCAAACTCCATCAATTCAATCGGCACTCCATTAAAATCAATCATCGCAACACGCAAACCCTCTGAAGGCGCGTTTGCTTGGGTGAGTATTTTTAAATCACGGTTCGTTAACTCAAAATCCAAATCATCCACCACGAAGGCCAGATGTGGAATGCTTTGTATGAGTGGGTGGATCGGGCTGTCTTTTTCAAACCGCATCCACTCGATGCCGAAGGGGTTCGAATCAAAGCCGGACACATAGAATTTAAACTGCGGCAAATATTTTTCGTTGGGCATTTTCTTGTCCGTAGGAATTCCCAAGTGATGATACTTCCATCCCCAATCTTCGATGCAAGGGGGTAGTTCGTGATCCTGCCGGATGATTGATGCTATTTGGCTTTTATCCATAAATTAATTGTTTTGCAGAATCAATCGATTTTCTTAAATATGGGTTCTTTACAGCTTCATCTTCAAGCAAATCTATTGGCCTTTCGAGTAGTTTTTCTAGTGAAGATTTTAAATCAAAATAATTATCTGCATAGTCATAGAGGTCAACCCCTACGAAATCAACAAGAAGATCAATATCACTTTTTTTATTAAAATTTTGATTTAAGATAGAACCAAAAACAAATAACCTGGAAACCTTATGTTTATCACATAAAGCTCTGATATTGTCGATATTTGTGTCGATGATACCCATACTGCAAATGTATGCTATTCTTTGAAAAAAAATTAGCTAAGATGTTCCAATAAATGGGTTTTGATATTTTTGGATTGATAATAACTGAAACGGGGTGGTAGAGCATTACCGATCATTAAAGCAATGCTTGCTTTCGACGCACCAACTGGGAATTTGTAATTCTTCGGGAAAGATTGTAATAGGGCTGCTTCCCTTGCAGAAATACACCTATCCTGCTCAGGATGAAGAAACCTTCCTTTAGAAGGATTCAAGCATCCCCCGGTTATGGTTGTTGAATGGTCGTCCCAACGCAGTCTTCCGTAAACGTCACTAAATCCAATATTCTTTTTTTTATGGCATTTTAGTTGCCTGTCTTCACCCAAGCTCTTTCTGCTCCCACCATTATGAGGAATTTCTTCAATTAGTTGATATATTTCCAATGTGTGCACAGGGAAAATTTTGTGTAACGGATCATCCGTTTCTTCCGGTAAAGGCATATTACCAATAGCTTTTCTTACGGTAACCTTTTTGTTGATAGGTTTGGCAACTTTCAACTTGCCAAGCAGTGAACCGACCATTACCAGGCGCTTCCTGTTTTGTGGCACGCCGTAATCTTTGACATTGACAATCTCATAATCTATATTATAACCGAGTTCATTTTCCAGAATATTTCGTGCATTATGAAATGAATCATCCAGAGCCAAACCCGGAACATTCTCCATCATAAAAGTATAGGGCATCAATTCTTTAACAAAACGCACATACTCATTGATAAGCCCGTTCCTTTCGTCCTCAACGGGTTTAGGCTTGTTGAGTCGCCTGATGGAACTAAAGCCCTGACATGGAGGGCAACCAGCAAGCAAGTGGATACGCTGACCATTAAGTTCTTGCTTTACTTCCTCAATATCAACCTTGCGAATATCGTTTGTGATTACTTTGGTTTTTTTATGATTGAGGTTATAAGCCTTGGAAGCAAGCTCATCTAGCTCAAAAGCCATTTCGGTTTTGAAGCCAGCTCTGTGCATACCTGAAGTTAGGCCGCCCACACCGCTAAACAAGTCTATAGCTATTAGTTTCATAAACTCTGAATTCGCTTGTCGTTAGGATTTCTCTGCTTAATTAACTCCAGATGATCTTCCCATTGTTTTATGGCTTGTTCTATTAAAGTTTCCCACCTTAAAATGTAAATATTACTATCTTTCAATTGCTGGATTCTATCAAGAAAATCATCTGATCTTTTCTCATCATCTGCAACAACATACGCAGCTTCTAATTTTCTAATTGGATTGCCCGTTTCTTTTGCCAATCCTCTTTTTACACCCAAAACATAATAATTTATTCTATCAAGATGGTTGCTATCCAATGGTAGTCCCGGACGCATAAATTCTAATAATAGCAGGTTTTCGCCAGAGGAAAGAGCTAAATCTACCCGACCGTTAAATGCATCAATATTTAGGTGTTTTGAAGCATTATCATTAATTAATTTCTTTAGTCCACGTTCTTTTCGATAACTTTCCCACTTTGGATGAATTAACCAAGGGTGTTGGTATATAAAATCCCTTACCGAGTTTTCTAATTCTTTTGCTGTTACACGTTTTTTAAGTTCACTAATTGTATAGATTTTCGTTTTTATGGATTCAGCAATATTAAGAGCAGTCAAAACATCTGCCTCCGATAAAATTTCTAAAAATTTAACTTCATCTAGGTCTTGAATTTGAGATATTTCAGTTATCAAATTCCTGAGCCTTCCAACTTCCCATGAAGTTAATATATCGTTGCACCAATCATGGAATCTCTTTTGTCCTAAACGAGGGAATGTGGCTATTTTCTTTAATACCGTTTCAACAGTTTTCCTTTCGGTACTGGGCAAATTTTGCAAGCGATCTTTAAATCCCGAAATTTTATCATTTAATTGCTCTAAACGTTTTTCTGATCTTCGCTGTTTCCAAATCGAACTAAGGATTTTTATTTTATCAATTCCCCATTCTCGGATGGACTTTCCAAAAGATGTTTGTAAATTAATTCTTTGCCTCTCTGTGGCAATCAAATCATTTTGACCTTCGTCAATAAAATCCATTCTTATTTGACCCGTCATATATTCTAAAGCATTTTGACCGGAAATGCCTCCAGCCAAGTCGAAGAAAAATGGTTTTTGGGCAAGTTTACCCTTTGCATAGATACTTAATCCGCGCAATTCTTCAACTTTAATTGTGTCTTCAAAAAAGCCCACCCTCCACTGAATTGTTTTTCCCTGGAAAGTTTCGTGAGCCCAACCCTTATTATCAATAGAAACAATATTTTGAAATTTATCTTTTTCTTCCCGAGTAAAGTCCTGTGGGAATATAAATTCCATTTCTTCATTAAAATTGTCAGGCAATTCTTTGCCGTTCGCCCGCACTATAAAATCATCATAAGATTGCGTTATAAGAAATCGACGTGAAAGCTCTTTTCTGAATTCGTCAATTAAAGATGAATCCACATCTATTGTCATACCAGTTAGAGTTATTGAGGTGCCATGAGAGTTTTTATTTTCAGAATTAGGACGCTCATAAATTAATACGCTAATGGGCTTTTCTTCTTGATTTCTTGAATCAAAATCCAAAATTGTATTAATATTCATTTCAAATTTTGTACGCTCTCCATTTTCTTTTGCAGTTGTTTCGACTACAATCGTTTTTGCGATTCCAAACCCTGCAAACTTGCCAATTCCTTTTCTTCCTAATATCGGGCGTTTTTTCTCCGTGGAAATTTCATTTCCTGTATCAATTCTTCGATTCCGCCCTACGGTTAGGTAATAATCCTGGCATTGGTCGAAGGTCATCCCAATTCCATTATCGGTAATGCTAATTCGGTCATCTTTTAATTCAATATTTACTGTTTCTGCATCTGCATCCCAAGCATTCGCAACAAACTCAGAAATCACGTCAACAGGTTTTTGATACATTTTAATACCTAAATGATCAATTACCTTCGGCTGAATTATTAATGTTAATGTTTTTTCTTCCATCAGTATTAAAGTTTTGGTGAAGATAATAAATCCTTGAAATCAGCAACTGATGCAAATTTATACACTTTATTTAAAAAATCAATAAGCTGCCCAATTTTCCCCTACCGCGCGTCCAGCTCCAGCTTGATGGTTTCCTCTATGCCATCGCGGTCGATGACGAGGTTTACCACATCGCCGGGTTGGTGTTTTTTGAGCAGGTCGGAGTATTGGCGCAGGCCGCTCAATTTCACGTCATCCATTTGCACGATGATGTCGCCGGCTTTCAGTCCGGCCTTTTCTCCTGCCGAGCCGGGAATGACGCTGCCAATTTTTACACCATCGCCCTGGTGGGCAAAATCGGGAACAGAGCCGGTGCTGGCTTTGCGATTTCCGGTGTTAGTGGCGGGTGGGGTTTTTGCCTCTGCATCATCGCCTTGAAAATTCATGGCATCTTCGCGTTCGGCCAGATAGGTAATCACCTCTTTGGCAACGGTTGCCACTTTAACCATTCCCTTGCCGTCAATTTTTTCCCAGGTATCGGTGGGGCGGTGGTAGTTTTGCGTGGGGCCGGTAAAAAGCTGCACGGCCGGAATTCCTTTTTCGATAAAGGCCACCTGGTCGCTGGCATCCAGCGGCTTGTTTACCAGCTCGGTCATTACGCCGGTGGTGTAGTCGGTGCCCATAAAAATAAACTTCCACTCGCGTGCCGAGTTGGCGTTGAGCACCAGCAGCTTTGTGTCGAAGAGGCTGCCATCGGTATCTAAATTTAAGTTGGCAAAGATTTTTCCGCTAAAGTAATCCCGGCTGTGCTCCACAAAATAGCGTGCGCCGATAAGCCCGGCTTCCTCGCCTGTAGAGGCCAGGAAAACGAGGGTTCTTTTGGGCTTCAGATTGTCGCCCATGTTGTAAGCCAGTTCGATGAGCGTGGCCACACCGCTGGCATTGTCATCGGCGCCGTAGTGAATTTTGCCCTCATCGCCCTGATGTACGTCCGGCCATCCGAGACCCAGGTGGTCGTAGTGCGCCGATATTACCACAGCTTCATCTTTTAGCTTGGGGTCGGTGCCCGGGATGATGCCGATTACGTTGGTCAAGGCCAGTTCGCCTTTGCCGTGGAAGGCGTGGGTGAACTTTTGGAAATAGTCATCGCCGATGGGCTGGAGGCCGGCATCCTGGAATTGCCCGGCGATGTATTGTGCGGCCTGGTCAAGCTCGGGAGTGCCCAGCCCGCGTCCCTGCATAGCTTCGGAGGCCAGGTGCTTAACAATTTCCATCATCCGGTTTTCCGAAAACAGGGGTTTGATGCTGGCCAGTGCTTCGCGCTTCATGGTCATATCCGGGACTTCGGCGCTTGCGTCAAAAGTTTTAACCAGTGGCGAGCCGGTAACCGGCCATTGACCCTTGCTGATGTTGGTGGGTTCATCGCCATCAAAGGCCAGGAAACTGTATTTGCCGTAGTGGGGCAGTTTTCGCGTTAGTCCGCCGATGGCTAGCTCGTTATCCAAAGCAATAAAAATATCTTGTTTGTTCAGGTCATTCGCCCTGGCTAAAGTCAATACCAGACTTTTTCCTTTTTTAGTAATGCCATTTTTCATTAAATGAATCGAATCACCGAGGATACTGGAATTGTATGCCTTGAGCTGCGTTTGTACTTCATCGGCAAATTTGTTTTCGTAACCCAAAATCCAAGCTGTAATATCCACGGGCAGCGCATCGAGATCGCTATCCAAAACTATTTTAAAATCGTCGTTATCGGCTGCCTGCCATTGTTCTGCAAATTTTTGATAGATGGCTTGTTGCGTTTTATTGGCTTTGGATGGGATGATAAAGATGTTTTGTTGGCTGGCCCAAATTTTAGATAGGGTGGGAGGGACTTCCGCCGGATCGAGGATGCGGAAGACATCGTATTGCGGATCGATGGCGATTTGCAGGGGTTTACCATCCACCATGATCTGGTAGCCCTGTTCTTTTCGGCTCATGTTGAAGACAAAGGTGGCGATCCCATTTTTGGTGGCCACATACACCGGCACATCAATGTCAAAAGCCTCACCGGCTTGTCGTTGTTCGAGTGTTAAATTCAAGCGGTACATTCCCCCCGACATGTCGGTGCTGGTGTTTTTTATTGCCAGATTGGGTGCTCCGGTTCTGTTGACCCACTGCTCGAAAAAGCCTTGCAGATCGATGCCTGTGCTTGCCTCCATTGCTATACGCATATCGTCAAAGCTGGCGGTTTTGTATTTGTTGTCGGTGTAAAATCTACGCAGTCCATCGATAAACGATTCATCGCCAATTTTCTGACGCAGGGTATGCCACATCATCAGCGATTTGCCATAGCCAATCGATTCGCTGGCTCCATCGTGGCGCGAGCGGAATTCGCGAAGCGGAAAGTCGTTTTGTTCGTTTACAAAGTTGCTGAACTTTTGGAGGGTTTCGCGGCGGTATTCTTCTCCTGCACCACGGCCTTCCTTTATCAGATGATCAGCCAGGTAGGCGGTAATACCTTCGCACCAGTTGCCCGATTCAAAGTCCACATACACGCTGTTGCCCCACCAGTTGTGCAGCAATTCGTGCGGATACGATGAATGCAGGATAAAGGGGAAGCGGATAATCTTTTCGCCAAGCAGCGTAAACGAGGGCATGCCGTAGCCGGTTTCCCAAAAGTTTTCGACCAGGGCAAATTTGGCGTAAGGATATTCGCCCAGCAGCCCGATGTACATCTCCATGTATTGTTCGGTAACGCCGAGATACTGGTTGGCCAGCCCCTCGTCGGGTGTGCGCAAAAATGCCATGGCTTCGATGCCGCTGTTCATCGTATGCGAATATTCGTTGAAGGGAGCGGCTATCAAAAATATTTCTTCCTGGGGATGCGGGCAAAGCCAGGTGTCAAAGTGCTTTCCGTCGCTCTTGTTTTCGATGGTGCGCTTGCCCTGGCTTACAGTTTTCCAGCCTTCGGGCAGCTCGGTAGTCAGGCTAAAGGTCATGGTTGGGGATTCATCAAAAATTGGAATCCACCAGGTAGAGCCGGCCAGATAAACGCCCAGCTCGCTGATGATGCCCGGTGATTCGGCAAAGCCGCGCTGGTAGTTTTCTTCGCTTTGCGCGATGGCCGATTCAATGCTGCCCGAATAGCTGATTACAATCGGATTTGCCTCGCCCTTAATTTGCCATTTGTTTACGGACAGGCCCTGGTCGCCACCGGCATCATCGTGATCCATGCCAATATCTCCGGGATTGGTGTTTTCGGCTACTTTTTTAATTTTCACACCCTTAGTAAGACTTTGCGGGGTAAAGGCTGCATTGAGCATAAAGGTACCGGGTACAAAGTCCGAAAAAGTCAGTGTATCTGTAAGGCTGATTTGCGAGGTGGCAGGGTCAACCCTTGCCGTAATCGCATGATTTACAATTGCATTATCCTGTGCAAAAAGCAGGCTGGCAAGCAGAATAAAAATTGGTATCAAAAATATTTTCTTCATCATTAAATATAATTTTTCGCAAAATTAACAAAACAGATGGAAGAAGGTTTGCAATGGGTAGAGACGCGATGCATCGCGTCTGTGATATTAATGATGAGACGCGCTAATAGCGCGTCTGTACAAAATGCGCATTAATTGAGTAATGAATATCGAATAATGAATATCGAATGATGAATTTAGAAATCCTGAAAATTTACAAATACCCAAAACAGATGGAAGAATCGTAAAGACGCGCTATTAGCGCGTCTCCGTTCTATAAGCATATTAGCGTGTCTCTGCTCCATTAGGATATCGCATCTCTGCTCAATCAGCATATTGCGTCTCCGTTCTATAAGCATATTAGCGTGTCTCTGCTCCAATTAGGATATCGCATCTCTGCTCAATCAGCATATTGCGTCTCCGTTCTATAAGCATATTAGCGTGTCTCTGCTCCATTAGGATATCGCATCTCTGCTCCATTAGGATATCGCATCTCTGCTCAATCAGCATATTGCGTCTCCGTTCTATTAGCATATTAGCGCGTCTTAGCCATGCCCGATTTGGGACTATTTTGTGCTTGGCTTTAAAGTAACATTTAGAACGAAATATGATTTGAGATTTAAGATGTTGGTGATATTCAGCACAATCTAAAATCTCCGATCGTCCCGAAAAGTAGAAAATTATTATTTTCCTTAACTTTTCGAGGATGCCCGAGCTGATCTCGGCATTAATCTTCAATCTTAAATCAAAAAAAAACGACTTTATGGACAAACACTATTTAAGATTATTTTCCGCAACATCCCCACCAAGAAAATCCCGCAAAACTATCGAAGCGCAATAGCAGCCAAAGATTGCGGGCATATACGAAATGGTGCCCACGGTTGACTTTTTGTTTTGTTCGCCCTCGGATATAAATACACGATCTTTCTCGATAAGCTCGGGCGAGAAAACAGCAGTAAAGCCGCTGCGGATGCCGAATTTCTGAAGCCGTTTGCGTATATAAAAGGCCAGTTTGCAACTGTGTGTTTTCGATATATCGATGGCTTCCACCAGGGCGGGGTCGAATTTGCCGCCGGCACCCATCGAGCTTACCAGCTTTAGCTTATTATCCAAAGCTCCTTTAATAAAAAATACCTTCGGCGAAAGGGTATCGATGGCATCTACCACATAATCGTAATCGTACTCGAGGATGGCTTCCACGCGCTCGTTTTTCAAAAATTCATCGATTACCACGAGTTCTATATTGGGATTTATATCTCGCAGGCGTTCGGCCATAAGTTGAGCCTTGCGTTTGCCCTCGGTGCTGCTTAGTGCCAGCAGTTGGCGGTTGCGATTGCTGGGAGCCACGGCATCGCCATCCACGATTGTGAGTTTGCCCACACCGGCGCGGCAAAGCATTTCGGCGGTGTAGGCACCCACGCCACCCAGTCCGGCCACCAGCACATGTTTGCTTCTGAGCAGTGCAACTTTATCTTCACCAATCAACTGCTGCGTTCGTGAATTCCAGGCTTCATTATTCATAATATATTTCCAAAACAGTTTTTAAAATTTTGATATAATATTGTTTTTAAATCCTCAATATTTATTTTTTTAATCGATGCTGCCACCTGATATATCCCGGTGATATTAATTTCCGAATTATCACTTTCCAGAAAAAATGTTTCGGGAAGCAGAAGTTTTAAAACTTCGGCGGCCTTTTTTCGCGTGTCAAGCAAGGCTGCACCAAAGGAAAGGTAAAAGCCGTGCTTGATAAGTTGCTCGGCAGATTTTGGGTTTACGCTGAAGCCGTGAATGATTAGTTTTGCACTTGTGCCGCTCCGTTTGTAGGCTGCAATGATATCGGGATAGGATTTTACGGCATGTACGATAAGAGGCTTATTAAATTTCTGCGCTAACTGCAGATGTAAATGAAAGACCTTTTCCTGGATTTTTATGGGTGCTTTTGCCAGGCGGTCGAGGCCGGCTTCGCCCAGTGCAATGACCGATTTCTCGCTCAAAGCCATTTCCAGCTTTTTCAAGTCACCCTGCAAATGGCTTTCGTTGATGTGCCAGGGATGTAGTCCTACGGAATAATATCTACTTTTTTTGAGCGATGCTATCTCAAAATCCTGTGCAAAGATATTTACCAGAGCTATGGTATGCTCAACCCCTGTCGGGTTTTTTTGATGGGTATGAATATCGATAAAAGGCAAAGGCTCCACGGTGTGTAAATTTTCAGCAAAAGTAAAAAATGTGAGGAATGGAATTGAATAGCAGCTTATTTTTATTCAACAGCAAAGGGGGCATCATTAGCAACGGTATTTATGCCCTTGGCCAAAAGAATACTGGCAGACCGGGGCTTTAGCCCAAACAAAAAAGAATTTGGGCTAAAGCCCCGTTGCCGTAAATCATGAACCAATCAACGCCATAAATGGCGTTGCTAATCATAAAGGCGGATCTCTGTTTTTATCCTGCCAATTAAAACCCCGCCTTAAAAGGCGGGGCAATTCATAATTCAAATTCCTTACTTTAAAGACGAACTCTAATCCGGTATCAGAATTAATAAACCGTGAATCTGAAAAACTCGCCATCCTCGTATTGCTTTTCGCCAAACCACCAGCCGGCATTTCCTTTTTTGGGGCTAATCACGCCATGGTGCAGAGCCTCACTTTCTATTTGTGCACCAAAGCGATGATAGCCAAAAGTTTTGGTGTCGCCGGGGTTGCCCCACCGCTCAATGAAAACCTCCTGCAGCGCGCCATCATTTCCAATTTTCAGATGCAGGGGCTGGTCTTCCTGATCAATTTTCCAGGTGGCTGTAATCTCGTTATCCGAAACCACCTCCCATTTTACCTCGGGATGGATAAGCAGGTCAGGAAAAAATATGGCCTCCATGCGGGATCTTCCTTCGGCCGAGCGGCTCACGTCGCTGCCACTTCCCTTCATTACAGGAATAATATTGAAAATTTTCCATTGCATTGCGCCGGTATCTTCACAAAAAAAGTCATAGCCTTTTACAGGCAGGATTCCCATTTTTACTTTGGCTTCCCATAAAAAACCCTTAAAAGGATTGACATAAAGCGTGGATTTGAAATTACTCCAATTTACGATTTTTATGATTCCCTTCAATCGTACCACGCCCCAGACCCGCTCGGGGATGCCCTCAGGCAAATGGTAGCGCAGATAGCGGCTTACCGGCTCAGGGTAAGTTTTGAGTAATTGCATCGGGTCGAAGTCGCGCTTATCGTCTTGTTGAATGTTTTTTGCAATTTTCTGAATATCCATAATCATGCGTTTTTTGCAGTTGCAATATTACACAATGAGCCGAAATAAAAAAGGGCTGTTAGGGAAGAGGTGCGAATTTTTCTCATGATAAGGCTTTGCTTTGTCCTTCATGCCTCCTTAATTTCCATAAAGGGATGACTCTCATTGTAGATGTGTGTTGGCTGGTTCTTCTGCCAAATGGCTGAGAGGTATAGGGGGTTGTGTCAGATTTTCCATTTCCCGATTTGGGAGTTTTTTTAGAATAGGGTCAATGCCAAAGTCTTTGAATTGATCTTAAAATATGCCCCTCCTGGGTTTAGCATTTTTTGAAAAATTTCTTTGATCATGCCTGTAACAAAGATAAATCCTACATTTATTTTGTTTTATTTAAAAAATTTACAGGGGAGCAATTTTAGCTGACTGTATGTTAAAAAACGTTAATAAGAATAAAATAAAGTTACGCCTTTTTCAGAAGTCAAAATTCCTTCGTATGTTTGTTAAGCTAAGGAAAATAATAAATGCTTCGTTTTAAGCAGTTTAACTAATAAATTGTATCTTATGATTTTATTGCATGATTATGCTTCTTGCTTTAATTTGTTGTAAATCAACATAAAACACATAATAAATTCATATTAATTAATACTCATCATTAAAATTTCAGTTTATGAAAAAAGTTTACAAATTATTAATGAAGTATTTTTCCGTCTTGGGGATAATACTTTTATTGGGTGTGGCCTCCAATGCCATTGCCCAACCCGTGGTGGATGCGGGTACAAATGCCACGATTTGCCAAGACAGCACGTTCGTTTTGAGTGCTGCTACCGCAAGTGGTAACGGAGCCTTAACTTATCTTTGGACTACTTCGGGCCAGGGTAATTTTAGTCAGAATACTATTCTTAATCCGGATTACAATTGTGCCGGAACCGATTTGAATGGTGGACCCATTACCCTGACTTTGACGGTTACCGACCTTGATGGTAGTACCAGCGACAATATTTCTATTTTAATTATGGCCTTCCCCACCGTTAATGCCGGAGGCAATGCCACGATATGTGAAGATGGCTCTCATTACATCGATGATGCCACTATCACAGGCGATTACGAAGCTTTTGTATGGGCTGGTGGCGATGGTACTTTTGATTTACCATCCACGATGCCAACAACCTACTATCCCGGCGATGATGATGAGGACAATGGTGAAGTAGAGTTAACCCTCTTTGTGGCACCGCAGGATCCCTGCACTGCCCTGTTGAGCGACAAGCTAAAAATTACTATTCTTCCTGGTCTTACGGTTGATGCCGGAGCCCCAGCAGATATTTGTGCCGGCGAAAGTTATACCCTCTCGGGAACTGGCAGTTCCGGTGCTACTTATGCCTGGACTGGTGGTAACGGTTTATGGGCTGGCGAAACCACCCTCACACCCACCTACACCCCCGATGTAAGCGAGTATGGTACTACGGTTACACTAACCCTGGAAGTTGACAACTCGGCTTGTGCATCGGTAAGTGATGATATGGAATTGACTGTAAATGCGCTCCCAGCTATGACTTGCCCTTCTTTTGGCCCTTATTGTATTGATGCTGCTGCTGTAAGCCTTACCGGAGCTACCCCTGCTGGTGGAACCTACGGCGGAGACGGCGTTAATTTGGCCGGTGATGTATTTGACCCGGGTGCTGCCGGAGTTGGCCCTCATACCATTACTTACGAATACACCGATGGCAATGGTTGCACCAATAGCTGCACCTTTAATATTGTGGTTAATCCTTTGCCTTTAATGGATTGCCCTTCGTATGGGCCTTTTTGTGTGGATGATGCATCAGTAACGCTTACCGGAGCTACCCCTGCCGGTGGAACTTATAGCGGAACAGGCGTTAATTTAGCTGGTACTGAATTTGACCCGGGTACAGCCGGAGCTGGAACACACACCATTACTTACGAATACAACGATCCTGCAACAAACTGTAGCAATAGCTGTGATTTTATTATTGTGGTTAATGCTTTGCCTTTAATGGATTGCCCTTCGTATGGACCTTTTTGTGTGGATGAGACTGCGGTAACACTTACCGGAGCTACTCCTGCCGGTGGTATTTACAGCGGAACCGGCGTTAATTTGGCCGGTGATGAATTTGACCCGGGTACAGCCGGAGCTGGAACACACACCATTACTTACGAATACACCGATCCTGCAACAAACTGCAGCAATAGCTGTGATTTTATTATTGTGGTTAATGCTTTGCCTTTAATGGATTGCCCTTCGTATGGACCTTTTTGTGTGGATGAGGCTGCGGTAACGCTTACCGGAGCTACTCCTGCCGGAGGAACTTATTATGGAACAGGCGTTAATTTAGCTGGTACTGAATTTGACCCGGGTACAGCCGGAGATGGTACACATATCATTACTTACGAATTCACCGATGGCAATGGCTGCACCAATAGCTGCACCTTTAATATTGTGGTTAATCCCTTGCCTTTAATGGATTGCCCTTCGTATGGACCTTTTTGTGTGGATGAGGCTGCGGTAGCACTTACCGGAGCTACCCCTGCCGGTGGTACCTACAGTGGAAGCGGCGTTAATTTGGCTGGTGATGAATTCGATCCCGCAACTGCCGGAGCCGGAACACATATCATTACTTACGAATACACTAATCCTTCCACACTATGCAAAAATAGTTGCACTTTTAATATTGAGGTTAATCCTTTGCCTGGCATGACTTGCCCTTCTTTTGGCCCTTATTGTGAAGATGATGCTGCGGTAACGCTTATTGGTGGTTTGCCTGACGGTGGAACCTACAGCGGAAACGGCGTTAATTTGGCTGGTGATGAATTCGATCCCGCAACTGCCGGAGCCGGAACACATATCATTACTTACGAATACACTGATGGAAACGGCTGTACTAATAGCTGTACCTTTAATATTGAGGTTAATGCTTTACCACAGGTAAATTGCCCTATTACTAACGTTCCATCCTACTGCATTGATGATCCTGCCGTTGCCCTTAGCGGAGCTACACCCACAGGGGGAACCTACAGCGGAGATGGCGTTAATTTGGCCGGTGAATTCAATCCAGCAGATGCCGGAGTTGGTCCCCATACCATAAAATACACCTACACCGATCCTGCAACAAACTGCAGCAATAGCTGTAACTTTACTATTGTGGTAAATGCTTTACCACAGGTAGATTGTCCGGCGGATACGAGTATTTGCGAAAATAGCGCAGCCTTTGTTTTAACAGGTGCTACGCCAGCAGGTGGTGAGTACATTGGTTCAGGCGTAAGCGGTGGTATGTTTGATCCCATCGCAGCCGGAGGAGTAGGTTCATACGCCATTACTTACAACTACACCAATCCCTCCACAAACTGTGAAAATAGTTGTACTTTTAATATCACTGTTGCGCCCCTGCCCACTGTTGATGCTGGGGTCAACTTTACCGTTTGCGAACTTGACTCAATTCAGTTTAATGCGATTATTACCAATGATAGTTTGATTCAATGGGCTGCCCCGGCGGGAACCGGCGGATTTAATAACGAAAATATCGCTAACCCGGTTTATTATCCAACGCAATTAGATTATGCCCAGGATTCTGTAACTTTCTATATTAACGTTGCCCCACTTAGCCCATGTTCGAATGGGGCTTATGATGACGTAACTGTTTACTTCCAGGCTCTGCCCGAAGCTATTGCCGGTAATGATGCTGCAATCTGCGAGGATGATACTTATGAGCTTGATGGTGATATCACCAATGCCTGTACTAATCCTCTATCTACGACTACATCCTTATGGACAACAGCAGGAAACGGTACTTTTAATGATTCTACATTATTAGATGCAGAATATTTCCCAGGCAGTGCTGATATTGCAACAGGCTCGGTAGTGCTTACCCTTACTGCTTTTCCCTGCGCTCCATGTGTGAATCCTAACAGTGATATGATGACGCTCTCATTCGACCGTAATCCAACTGTGGATATCCTCTTTGATGATACACTGGTATGCGAGAATACAGTATTTAATTTTGCCGGTTTGGTAAATTATACCGATAAGAATCTGATTATCTGGGCTCCCGTTACCGGAGGTGGAACATTTGATGATGGGAGTGTAGAATATCCAAATTATTATCCAGGAGGAAATGATGCTTCAAGTGGAACAATACAGATAACGGTTCAGACTACAGCAAATAGCCCCTGTTCGGTTTTTGCACTGGATTCATGCAACATTTCTTTCCAGTTGGCTCCGATTGTTAAAGCCGGAAATGATACCGTAGTGTGCGAGATTGGCTCAGTAAACCTGGCCGGTGCTTCACAAAGTTATACCGATGGTGTTTTGTGGACTGATGAATATGGTGAAGGCGGATTTGACAATACTGCTTTGGTAAATCCCACTTATACTCCCACATCGTCAGCTGTATCCAATGGCTCGGTTATACTTACCATTACCGGTGCTCCTGTTAATCCCTGCGCGAGCAGCGTTAAAGATAGTTTGGAACTTAGTATTCAGCTTTTGCCGGCTTCGATTGCAGGTTCGGATACAACTATTTGCGAAAATGACAGCCTCACCCTCAATGGAAATGTTGTTAATAACTGCGGTGCTTCCTTGTGGATAAGCTCAGGAAACGGTATCTTTGATGATGCTACTTCGCTTACCGCAGAATATGCCCCCGGCGCAATCGATTTGGTTGCTGGTTCAGTAGAACTTTCTTTGGTTGCTTATGCCTGCACGCCTTGTGCGGATAACGATACCTCTTCCTTTGTGCTTAGCTTCCATCCACTGCCCATAGTTGATGCCGGAGCTGATGCCGTAGCTTGCGAAAGTGGCTTTGCCCTATTAACAGCTACCGCTTATAATTATACCACAGTATTATGGGAAACAAACGGTGATGGACACTTTGGTGGTGATTCAACCGACCTTAATCCTACCTATTATCCTGCAGGTGCTGATATTGCTTCTACAGTTACTTTAATAGTTACCGTGCAGCCTGAATCTCCGTGTACCGCTACGGCTTCTGATGACATAATACTCAACGTATTTGCCGCTCCCTTTGCCGATGCAGGCCTCGATGCCACCGCTTGTGAAACCGGACATACTTTCGATATTAGCGATGTACAGGCACTTAATTATAGTAATTTGGAGTGGACTAGCAATGGCGGTGATGGTTATTTTGATACAGCCACTATCCTCACTCCTACTTATTATCCCGGTGTCGGTGATGTTAATGCAGGTATCGTTACCCTTACCCTTGTTACCAACCCCATCAACCCCTGTGTATTTTCAGATCAGGATGATATGGATTTGATAATTTATGCACAGCCCATGGCTGATGCCGGCTCTGATGGCATAATTTGTGAAAATGGTAACCACAAACTGGCCGATGCAACGGCCTCTAGTTATGACGGATTGTTGTGGACTGGTGGTGCAGGATCCTTTAATTATCCTGACACGCTTAATCCAACATACACGCCTGGTGTATCAGAATATGGGACGATAAAACTCTATCTCGAAGCCCTGCCCAAGAATCCCTGTGCATTATCGCATACCGATTCGATGAACTTGTTTATCCAGGCTCTGCCTACGGCTATTATCGACAGGACGGACACCACACTTTGCCATAGCGGCGGAGTTGTACTTGGTACAGCTACCGATGCCGACTCAACATTGTGGACTACAGCCGGAGATGGTACTTTTAATAATCCAACAGCGCTGTTTGATACTTATACCCCCGGCCCGAATGATAAAATTGCAGGAACTGTTAGCTTAACCTTTACTGCATATCCTGTTGGCCCCTGCCTTGCCTCGGCAAGCGATGAGGTGATTTATATTCTGCAACCGGGTGCTACAGCAAATGCTGGTCCTGACAAGCATATTTGTGAAAATCGAAAACTGGCTCTTTTATCGGCTACTGCAAGCAATTACAGCAGTGTTTTATGGACCTCGACCAATGGTGGTACCTTTAACGATGCTTTTGCTCTTAATCCTGTTTACACTCCTGATTCAACCGATATTGCCGATGGCTCGGTTGAGCTTACGCTTACTGCCTATGATGAGAATCCTTGTACCGGCAGTATCAGCGATAATATGATGCTTACCTTCCAACTCCTTCCTGTGGCTTATGCCGGACCGAACGATACGCTTTGCGAAGATGCGATCGTGCTCGACTCTGCTACCATGAAAAACGAGGCTTCTATTTTATGGACGACTTCGGGTGATGGTACTTTTAGCTATCCAGATTCTTTGAATCCGCAGTACTTCCCCGGAACAGGAGATGTGTCCTTTGGACAGGTAACACTTACCATTAGCGGAACGCCCGTTGGCCCCTGTAATTTGTCTGATGGCGACGATGTGGTAATCCACATCATACCCAATGCTTTGGTGAATGCCGGTGCTGATGACGTTGTTTGCGAAGGCCCTGTTACAGATTATGCCCTTGCAGGAGCTTCTGCTTCCGGTTTCGCAAGTATTCTCTGGACCTCAACAGGCGATGGTAGCTTTAGTGATTCCACTGCCGTTAATCCGGTTTATACCTTTGGCGCAACTGATCCGGGTACTACCGTAACACTGTGCATCGAAGCTCAACCAAATTCACCTTGTATTACAGTAGCTAAGCATTGCATGGATTTGTATATCCAAAAGCTGCCTAAGGTTTTTGCCGGTGACAATAAATTCACCTGTGGCGTTGATGCCCTGGTTTTGGCTGATGCCTTAGTTAGCGATGCCAGTGCTATTAAATGGGGCTCCAGCGGTGATGGAACTTTTAGTGATACAACAGCGCAGAATCCAACCTACTATCCGGGATCTGCCGATTCACTCAACCAATTTGTATTTCTTACCGTGGCTGCCAAACCTATTGCACCATGTAGCGTGCTGCCTTTGATTTCTGATCAGGTTAAGGTTACCATCCAATGGCCTCCCATTGCTAATGCTGGGTCTAACGCTGAAATTTGCGAAAATCAAACCCATACTTTAAATGGTGTGCTTACCAATTCAACTGCCGGTTACTGGACAACTACTGGTGACGGTGCTTTTGATGATACCGCTTCAATGACGGCGATTTATACTCCAGGTGTAAATGATAAAGCAGCCGAAACCGTTGACCTTTGTCTGATTGCGGAGCCAACATTACCTTGTCTCGTCAATTCTGATCCTGATTGTATGACGCTTACTATTAAGCCGCTGTCGTCAGCCGATGCCGGTCTTGATGGCGTAGTTTGCCAAAATGGAACTTACACCGTAGGTGGGGGCGATGCTACGGTAACAAATGCCAGTGGACAGCTTTGGTCAACCGTTGGTGATGGTAACTTAACCAATTCCGGTACACTCACCCCATCCTATACACCTGGTTACAATGACTCTATTAACGGTTTTGTTGACCTGTGTCTGGTTGGACTTCCGGCTGCTCCATGTCTTGTAAGCGGACCTTCTGATTGCATGACGTTGACGATTCAAATGAATCCGATTGCCCATGCCGGCTCTGATGCCATCACCTGCGATGGTGTGGATTATCAGATTAGCGGAGCATCTGCTCAGTACCAGTCAGCTATCAAGTGGACTTCGACCGGTGATGGAACCTTCGTTGATTCTACGGATATGAATCCATTGTACCAGTTAGGGCCTGCAGATGTTGGTAATAATACGATTACTTTTACTATGGCTGTAAGAGGAAAATCTCCTTGCCAGATGAATATTGTTACCGATGAGATGACCCTTACTATCGATCCTCAGCCTGCCGTAATCTTTGCAGAAAACACAAATCCATTCTATGGTGGTGCTAATTTGAGATATTGCTTCGATGAGAATATCGAAGTTACCCTTTATCAAGTTCTTTCGGGTGTAGCTCCATTCAACTTTAAATGGACGATTGACGATGGTACAAATCCACCTGTTGCCGATAGTGCCAGCGGAATAAACCTTAACGGCGTTTTATTCAGCGATACTTATGCACCGGGAAGCTATACCGTTAATCTAACTTCGATGGTGGATGGCAATGGCTGCTCGCCGAGCGATCTTACGCCTTACGAGATGAACTTTACGGTTA
>Ga0307929_1000421_pt1 | contig 41810 bp, 49 predicted proteins | sample AceLakmetage1330_FD_203160 | JGI IMG/M metagenome (GOLD analysis project Ga0307929, IMG submission 203160) | Saline water microbial communities from Ace Lake, Antarctica - #1330 | ecosystem: Environmental > Aquatic > Non-marine Saline and Alkaline > Saline | place: Antarctica: Ace Lake... | reverse complement strand
ACCCGCTTTCTCATGAATTCCCAGATAGGCAAATAGTGACGGCTGATACTGTGATGAACACACATTTTGCCAATATGGAAGCCTACCTCCTTTCGATTAGAAACTATCTGGCTTTGATGGATAATAGAGATTGGACATACTATCCGCTCTTCCGCAATAATTTGAGATCTATTGCAATATCTTGTCAAGGACCTGGTTATGAATACGGGGGCATGTCTTACGGTCCTGAATCCGGATACGTGGCCAATCTTCACGGCAATGAATTGATTGTATCACCCAAGGCAAGCTACCCGGCAACCGTGACCTCCAACGGGGGAAGCACACGCGCCGGCCAGGGCGACCGCACAGAGGAACTCAGCCTACTGCGGGAACTGGTGGAGCTGCAAAAGGAAGAAATCGATACAATGCGAGCCAAAGACACCGCCCCCGTGGTACATGTGGCCGTTGACTCCGAGAGCATTATGCGGAGCGCCGGAGCCTATGTGTCCGAGCGCACAAGGCGCGGGACGCTGGACGTGAGGGCCTCATGACAGCTTTCAGTACACTGAATGCGGCCCCCGTCAACAGCCAGGCCTTGCACAACACCTATTATATTTTAGAGGTGAATGCGGCCACCGTCCCCATCACAGTGAACCTCGTACAGGCCGGGCAGATAAACGCCCGGCCCATAGGATCCGTGCTGATCAATGGTCCGTTGCCGGCCATCCCGCTCGTGCAGACCCATATATTATCCGTAGCGAACGCCATTATCGCGGTGGCCGCCGAATCCCCTACTCTGACCATGATTTACCTGATGCAGGTCAACAACGCCAGAATCCCGCTCACATCCGACCATGTGGTGCTGGCCAAGACCCAGGGCGGGGCGCTATTGGTGACAGTGGAAACCCCGGCCGCCGTAGTATATCGATTCAGCTTCCAGGGGGTGAAAGCCTAACATGGCCTATTGGTGGAAACCTGCCATTGTGAGCATGCCGTCCATGACACAAACCGTCTCGGCCCGGGGCGGATTCATCCGCATCGAGTGGGGGAACATCAGCTTTGCGCCGAACGCCTTTACCGGAGAGCCTCCGGCCAAAGCGGAAATTTCACTCGATTACGGGCTGGACAGCTCGCGGGCACTCCATATCTTCGATGGAACCATCATCCGCAGGGAATGGACCGACCGAGACGTGCCCTACGACCTTTACGAACCGGAATATGCCACGAAACTCCTGGATGAGGGGCTTGACGAACAGGCCACCCTGGCCATCACCGCCTGCGCTTCCGCAGATGCCGGGGCCAAGACCCAGATCACCACAAACACGCCTCACGGGTACTCCGCCGGAACGGAGATATATGTCCAGGACACTGCCGATTATAACGGCGCCATCACGGTGGACAGCATCGTTTCCACCACGGACTTCGTGCTGGCCGTCGCTTATGTGTCCAGCCAGACCGGGGAATGCAGCACCAATGTGGTGGCAAGACCCCTTGTCATCGGCACGGTGGCCCACATGGCGCCCCAGCGAACCGGGTTTGACACGGAAGAAAAATATTACCTGCCCGCCTTCGCCTCCGCCAACTACTACGACGGCGGCGTACTTATCAACGATCACTGGACCGACAACGGGGACGGAACCGTTTCCAGGTCCATTACCATCCTGGACGGGCTTACCCTGAGCGGATCGGGCACCATGACGACACTGGCCGACGTGTTCACCTGGGCCGCCGCCCGCATGGGGCTTACCCTGTCGAATCTGCACGGGGCCGATGAGGCGGTAAACCACGTGGTCTATACCAACGAGCTGCTTATCGATTTCCTGGACAAGCTGGCCTATTATTGCGGTTATATGTTCTGGATCCGTAATGGGGTGTTGTATCTCGCGAATGTGGACCAGGACAACGGGGTACAGGTGATTTCAGACGCGGACCGGGTGGAAAAGACCTATTCCTGGCGCATGCCCGTCAAGAAATACCTGGCCACCTGGACACAGAAACAATTTGACGCGGCAACCATCGGTTTGGTGGACGATCCCAGGCGGGTGGCAAAATACACGGACAACGCCATCGGAGAGGAAACAACCCTTTCTGCCGTATACGATGAGGCCGTGGCCGATGTGGCCGCCCGCATCGATGCGATAGCGGTACGTGACGCGCTGCCCGTTATCAAGCTGAAATTGCCCCTGGACCGGATCCCGAACCCCGGCGAGAGGCTTGAATTTAACGACACGAAAGATGAAAACGACATTACCGGATATTTACGCATGCAGAAATATTCTATCAACTACCAATCCAAGACCCTCGACATAGAAGGGCCAGGGGAAATAACGGTGTCCTGATGCAGATCATACCCGAAAACTTAATCACCGTAATATCGGCGGACAGCGAGGACGCGGAATTCCCCGCAACAAATATGCTGTTAGCCCACAGCCGGGAAACGTGGATAGCGGACACAGGGGTGTATAGCGCCCTCGTTACCCTGGCCACCATAGGAGCCGCCGCCAACGGGCTCTTTTTCTGGTATCTGTTGGGCGATTCGGCCACCATCACCATCTATGACGATGTGTCCCTGGGGGGGAGCATTATTTACGGCCCCGCTGCAGTGGACCTGGCCATCACAGATTCCTATTACACCAACGATGTGCAGATTCCGGGCGTGTGGGTGGAATATACCAACCCCGGAACGGCACATTCGGCCAAGATCGAAATCACGAGAAGCGGAGCGGAGCCAGAAATAGGCATGGCATGGGCTGGCAAGCGGTGGGAGATATCGCAAAACCCACTATACGGCCTTGGCCGCGACTACAAGGACCACGCCATCGCTTTTGACCTGGGTAACGGCTACGAATACCTGTATGGACGCAATGTGCAAAAGGTTTGGCCTCTGTCCCTGGAATTGCGGGGAAACCCGCCCACGGAATTTTTCACCTTCCTGGAAATGATGGAACGTATCGCTCCCAACCCGGTCCCGGTGCTCCTCGCCGACAATGCGACCCCGCAATACCGTTATCTCATCTATGGGCGGGTCATAAACGTAAAGCCCACCCAGGCGAAACATAATAAATCAACCATTTCCTTTACCTTAAAGGAATATCTGTGAGGTGACACATGGGAAAAGCAGCCCACGACGATGTACTGGACGCCCTGCTGGAGGAAATCAACGCAAACGTGAACCTGATGTGCATATGCTCAGAACAGCCCACCACAAGGACCGAAGCGGCGGCGACCTACGCCCTGGCCACCGTGGCCCTGGCCGGGGGAGACATGGTGATTGCAGACGGAGCGGCTGGAGGGCGAAAACTGACCATCGCCGCCAAAAGTAACGTGCCCATCACGGCCAGCGGATCGGGCAGCCACATTGTCCTGGTAGACAACACCAAGCTCTATTTTATCACCACCAACGTGACCCAGACCCTGGCAAGCGGAAACCTGGTGAACATCCCAACATGGACTATTACAGCCGGAGATCCAACATAAAGAAGGGGGTTTATCCATGTCTTTAGATACACAAAAGTACATCAACAATTTTTCCACCACCCTGGAGGCCATCGTGGCCGGAGGGGACGTCACTATTTCCATCCCGGCCGCACAGTCGGCACTATTGGGCGCCATCGCGGCCAATGAATACTTTGTGGCCACCATGAGCGACGGAAGCAGCCTGGAGGTGATATGGATCACCGGCAACAACCTGTCGGGAACACTTACCATCGAGCGGGCCAAGGAGGGGACATCCGCCATCAGTTATGCGGTGGGCGATGCGATCGAATGCCGTACCACAAAGGGGACGCTGGAAACCCTCAGAAACCATGCAGCCCGGCACATCACGGGCGCCGCCGATGAAATTGACGGGGACCAGGTCGACATAGACTTCACCCCCACCAACTACACCCCAGACACCACGCCGGCGGAAGCGAGCAGTGTGGACCACCTGTCCGCGCACCTGGCCGGGATAGATGATTTTTTAGGGTACACTAACATTATGTCAGCCTATGGGGTCCGCTGGACAACAAACACTAGCTCCCCGATCATGACCAAAGGCATTGTAGCCGGCGGGGTTTTCGTTCCGTTTGCGTATACGGAACATCCAATCCAAGCGCAAATGAAACGGTGTGTAACGGATGCGTCCTTGGCATTGAAATACTATCTCAAAGAGAGCGACAGCACCAAAAAAGCAGATGGAACCGATGCCAACATTGACGGCACAGACGGACAGGCGATGGTGCAAACCAGGAAATTTGAATGCCTCGACGTTACAGACGGCAATTACAGGTATTTAATTGTCGGCTGGCAACCGTTTTATTTGACTAAATCAGATTCCTCAGTCGTGCAGTCCATTGTCCATCCCTGGTTTTGGGAGGGCGGTGTGCTGGCAGATCACAGGTATATGAGCGCCTTTGAGGGTGTTCTTTATGATGACGCTGGTGAAGACTATGCAGACGGAACAGGGAGCAGCTTGTACGCCTCCGGTGACAAAATCCATTCCGTTGCAGGTTACATCCCCATGACCTACATTTCCCGAGCCGAAATGCGTGTGGCATGTGCAGTTGATAGTCCGTATCACGCTCACGGCTATTGGGGTGATCATGCTATCATGATGCTATATCTCACGGAATACGCAACGTGGAATAGCCAGTTGGCCCTGCCGGGATACACAGGAGGCGGTGGCTGGGATCTGACAAAACGATGTAAAACCGGGATCACGCAAACGCTGGGCAATGCTTCGGGGTCAATTTCTTGGGGCGATGCTAACAGTGGTTTACGGTGTACTTATGATTTTTCAGGTACTCCAACAGTGATCGTTGCCAACTCGTTCCGAGGCATCGAAAATCCATTCGGGCATCTGTGGAAATGGGTTGACGGAGTGAACTTTGAATTTATTGGGGACCCCTTAACAGATGCTAAAATATACATCTGTAATAATCCGGCTGACTGGGCGGAAGATACGGCGACTGGATATGATGACCTGGGTCTTGATTTACCATTAACCTCCGGGTATCAATCAGCTCTGCATCCAGGGACGTTTTTGCCGTCGTCTGTGGCAGGTGGTGGGTCCGATACATTTATCACCGATTATTATTATGCGAGTGCCGCTGCCGGTTGGCGGGCGCTTTGGTCGGGGGGCGCTCTGGATGGTGGCGCGGCTGGGGGGTTCGCTTTTCGCCTTGCGTATAACGCGGGCTCGACTCGCAGTGCAGACTTTGGCGGTCGGTCGGAGGCTTGAAAATGCGGTTTTTGACTCAACACGAACAGGGCGATCAACACGCAAAGCGACAACACGCAACGCGAGCGCCCAAAATTTGGGTTTCGGGCGGTTTCTGCCGGTTAGCAGGCGCTTATGTCAGGGGGCAATCTGAAAGGGAAGCTGTTAGCTGATGGCACTTATGTTAGACCCCTAATCCAAATATAACTTGAATAACTATCCATACAATGTTAAGATCATAGGCAAATATACTTTTAACAAAAGGAGAAAAAGCCATGATCAAAACACAGGTAGTAATGCGGCGGGGGAAGCAGGTTCAGGTTTCTGATTTAGGGCCTAATTCGTGTGTGAAGGTAGACGTTCAATGTCCAGTCTGCAACCAAATTAGGAATGTTCATTATAGGAGCATTGTGAAAGCGGGACATTGTATATGCCAAAAATGCAGGATGATCCAATGTACCGGGATCGATTTAGAGATAGGAGCACATTATGGGATGCTTACCGTAACAGGTCCAGCGCAAAAGGGTGGTTATTCCGAGTGTACGTGTAATTGTGGCAATCTCACCGAAGTGGATAATTGGAACCTCACATCAGGTAAAACGCGAAGCTGTGGGTGCTTAAAAAAAGATAACTTCAAGAATAGCCCCATATTATATGACAGCGATCATTGGCACTGGAAAGGTGGGGTTACTTCTGATCGGCTTAGAACGATGTCGAGGAAGCCATACCGAGAGTGGAGAAAAGCGGTTTTTGATCGCGATGGGATGCAATGTGTTCGCTGTGGTGTATCGGGAAGCATACTGCATACGCACCATATTATCCCATATGCCAATAATAAGCGCCTCTCAATGGATGTTGAAAACGGTGTGACTCTTTGTCCAGATTGCCACAGGGCTTTTCACACGCAATATGGAAAGAAAAATAACACGAAAAAGCAGTTTGATGAATTTCTGCAGATCAAAAACCCATTGAAAAAAGGAGATATATTATGTTCAGCGTAGAGGTGCCTGAAGTAACAAAATATGATGATGTCAATTATCTGATTCCGTTCTGCGTGGAAGAAATCACAGTAGGGGAAGGCTCTGAAGCGGTGCAGCAATATTCGGCCAGGACCGTGTTATATCCCCATGCCCCGTCTCTTGATGACCGTAAATTGTCGATCGCGACAGAACTCAATAAGGATGTTGGGGAGTATGTTTATGGCTATTACGACGCGGGTACACAGCAAACATTCCAGGCATTGTTGTCCATGGATGCAGTCCCCGAGGCGATAAAAACGGCAATCAAGTCCATCTTCCCGTGGATACAATCCTGCCTCGGGTATTACTATGGCAAAAAAACGGAGATTCTTGCATCTGAGGAGCCGGAATTGATTGCGTGGGATTTCGCTCAGTTTGACGCGATCAAGCCCGATGTGTCTCTTTCCGCGATCATGGACGGGATGCAATAATGGGGACCATGACGCCGATAGAGAACCGTAAAATGAACAAAAAGCAGTTCTCCGATTTTGCCGACGAGCTTCCGTTCTTCACCCGTATTGTAAAGGTAAATAGGTATTACACGTTAAGCTGATGCGCGTGTAAATAAAACTTTGTAGTGCAACATTTGATATTATAGACAGCCTGTCGAATCGGGTTTCCGAATCGAACGGGTTTGATGTTAAACGATGATAAACACGAGAGAGAGCATAAAGAGGCCAAGCAATGACTGATTGCGAGTCCCACGAATGCCACGAAAGAGTAAATGCCGAATTAGCCCAAAGGCCAACGTGGACGGAACATAACGAAATGAAAGACAAGGTGGGCGAATTAAAAGACGAGATAAAAGAAAAAATCCCGAAAGCATGGTTGAAATGGGTCTGGATAGTAGGGGGACCCCTTTTCGTCGTCGCCGCCGTAGTTTGGTCCGGGCAGAATTCGGACGCTTTACGGTACGCCTCGAAACCAGACCTTGCAAAATGTGAACTCCGTCTTGGCCGGCTTGAAACGACCATGGAAATGACAAACACCGCCCTTTCACAGATACAAACCAACACGGGAACCATCTTAAACATTGTAAGCCATAAAGCTAAACCGGGGGACAAGGATGGAAACCATTGACCGCCTGAAAGACCTTGACGCCCCGGAGCTTTTGACCGCCCTCATAATGGGCGAGGCCGAAGCGGAGCCGTTTGTCAGCAAATTGGCCGTGGGCTTGACCGTGAAAAACCGCGTCAAGGACAAACGATGGCCGGACACCTGGCCGGCGGTTATGTTGCAACGAAAACAATTTTCTTGTTTTCTTCCAGAATTTTTCCGCCCGGAAATCATTCAAATTCACTGGCACAGTTTACCATGGAAAGAATGTAAAGCGGTCGCCTTCATGGTTCTAAACAATTACGTGGGGGACGTGACCGCCGGCGCGAATCATTATTTTGCAACCTGGAGTAAAACGCCATATTGGGCCAAAGGTGAAACACCTGTTTTTGAAGCTGGCCAGCATGTTTTTTTTAAATTGTAAAAATACAACGAACCTTTATAACACAGGGGCATATTATGAAATTACCATGGATGAAAGATTTGACTGAAACGCCGGAAATACCGAAAGACGCAGAGGCCGCATTGAAGACTCTTTTCGATCACATGAAAAATCCGCCGCCGTCAGAGCCAGGCCATGCCGATCCACATGCACCAGGGGTATTCGGTGGTACAGGTGGAACCCCGTGGAAAGAAGCGGCGGAAGTGAAAGCCGTTGTGGGCAAGGATGAACAAGTGTGGATACAAATACCTCGTTCAACGGTTGAATCTATCTTGAAGTTGGCGGAATGACAACGAAGGACACATGGAAGAAATGGGCCGGACCGGGGACGGAATTCTGTTTGGACCTGTTCGGGCCTGTTAGAAGATGGAAGGACAAAAAACGTAGAGACAAGCACGCTGAAAGAGTGCGGAAGAGGTCCGAATATGCAAAGTGGGGAAAATATCAAAATGCCATGTCTGCGCCCGATACCGATAATGACAAAGGGGCACCCCTGGTATAAGAGGGTTTTTCGATGGTTTGCGTCAACCCGAAAATGGGAAGTGGTGGAAGACTTCCCTTTCCTGTTTAAAGGGGTTTGGCTCTTGATACCGAAAGGCTTTGTTTTTGATGGCGCCAGCATTCCACGGGCCTTTTGGTCTTTCCTTTCGCCCACGGGATTGCTTCTTATTCCAGGCTTGTTTCATGACTACGGATATGCCTTTGACAAGTTATGGGTACTCGTAAACGGGAAGCCGAAGGTCTGGAAAGACAAGCCAGGGAAACCATTTTGGGATAAATTATTCTTGGAGATTGGGAAAGAAGTCAATGGCGTGATGTTCGCCGACTATATCGCGTGGATTGCGGTCAAGGTCGGCGGTTTCGCGTCTTGGGCAAACCACAGGGACGCGCCAGGCGTGGGTATGGAGACATCGGATAAACTCCCGCCTATAGAGGACCGTGGATGTACCCCAAAATAGTCCAGGCGCCACCGGGATCCGCGCCGCCGCCCGCGAAATCTTCACTTATAAAGAATGAAGTTTTCCCCGTTGGGCATACAAGCAATTTATGCCCAAACTCATGCAACGTAAACCGCTGATACTAAAGGCATATTAAGCCCATTAATACCCTGACACGGTAGACGTCCGGGGTTCAAATCCCCGCGTGCCTACCACAAGAAAATCAAGCACTTAGGCCGGATTCTTCATTGACTCCGGCCTTTGCTTTTTGGGCATAATGTGTATGCCCAAAAAGAAAAGGCCAGGTCTTTTTTAAGAGGGGGGCATGTCCATCATCGAGTATTTCCTCAAGCCAGTCGTGATATTTTCTATTTGATGCCTTATAGCCCTCGTAAAGAGTGGCGATTTCTTGTAGCAGGTCATTATTTTTTTTGACGCGGACTGATGATACCAACCACTTTTCTTCAGGAAAACGGTTTTTTAAATCAACAAGTGCCTCGCTTGAGATGTTCTTATTTCTTATCCATCCGTAAAGCTGCCCACTTGAGTATCCTAAACTATTAGCCAAGATTTTTATCCATGGTTTTTTTGTATCAATTTCAACATGTTGGGCTAATCTTGACAAGCATTCTCTTGTTTTTGGATAATTTATGGTCATTTTTTTCTTGACACCCTACTCGTATTTGGATATTTATCCAATAAACGATGGTTAATTAGCCATATTGACCAGCGTCAAACCTACACATTGGAGGAATCGAAATGCCCGAATCTACTTTTGAGAACGCTTTAACGTCAATGCACGGTGACGAATTTACCGCCTATGTTAGGAGAGCGATCGGCTATGCCTTGAAAAAAGTCTTGGCAACCTCATCCATTCCCCTGCTTAGCATTCGTAAAAACCCTGCTCGGTCGGCCTTGGCCGCGGATCTCAACTTATCCGCGTCGTCCGGCGATACTTCCCGCTGAAGAACTGGTTTATGCTCCAAATGCTTTTCATACGCCACCATCTCAGACAGGATGGTTTCCTGGTCTCTCCCTGTCATTGTGGCTGCAATTTCAGCAAACAACTCAATATATTTCATCTCTTAACCTCGACATCAACAACAGTAAAAGCCGGTCTGTAGCGCACAATAAAATAGGACATTGTGGAGTTACACAAGGCGCCACTTATGGGCGGATTAGATGAATCTATTTAAGCGTATCAAATCGTCAAGAATTTTACAAAGAAAAACCGAAAACCGAAATCGTGCCGCGACTGCATGTCTCCGCGAACTCGGTTTTTCTTTGCCTGCCATACGGGGGGCCTTGATCAAGTTGAATAACGTCAACGTGGCCGACCTGGCCAGGGAAAGTGAGATCACCGCCCCCACTATTTACGCCACCGCCTATGGCAAACGCAAGAACCGCCAGGGCCGGGAAATCCTGGCGGAGGCCTTGGGTATGGATACTCGAGACCTCTTTCCGGAGGAACAACAAGATGCCCCTACTAGACCACGAAGTAACACAGCGACTGTATAGCCTGCGTATGAGTGTTGAAGCCATCCGGAAGCGCCATGAGGAAAGGAAGCAATGATGCTAATAAAACACATAGGCATCATGGGCGCACATGGGACGGGGAAAACAACGCTCCTGAATGACCTGGCAGTCAAACAAGCCTGCTATCTTCAAGGGGGTGATGGATTAAAGGTGGCCAGGGTCTCGGAAGTCGCCAGGCGGTGCCCGTATCCAGTAAACAGGGATACAAGCGAACCCGCCCAGGCGTGGATATTTCACGCGCAAATAATGGCCGAATTGCAAGCCAGGACCCAGGGCGACGTTGTCCTTTGTGACCGCACGGTTTTTGATAGTCTGGCCTATGCCGAGGCCGCAGGGTTCAAGGACTTAGTCAAGGCCTGTATGCCCGAAGCCCTACGGCACGCAGAAACGTATTATTACCAGATCATTTTTTGCAGGCCAACCCATGGATTCCTTGTGGATGACGGGTTCAGGGACACCGATCCGGCTTTTCAGGTCGACATTGATAAAATCTTGGGGGAGTGGGTTTACACCTACGATTTAAACGTAACAGCCAGGCCGAGGAGCTAACGACATGGACACCGTGCTTTCAATCATTAATGAGAATTGGCGTTGGTTTGGGCCGTTGTTCCTTTTGGCTGTATCTGTCGGCCTGGTTTACGTCATTAAAGACATCTTCACCATGGATTAAAGGGGCAACATGTCACCATATCACGCAATCAACCAGGGGCCGCCGCCAGATGACACAGGGCGGCCGATAAACGGGGATTGGATAGCGGCGCACCAAGAAGAGAACCTGGCGGCCGCCATCGGTCCCCATACTAATTTGTACCTGGAAACAATCTTAAAGCACCGAGGGGGAGACGATGACAAACTACGCATGGATAAAAGACCAGTGGAAACCATTGGCCACGAAGCCCAGGGAGATCCGGCGCGGCCGGAACAAGGGCCGTTTGGAGGTTGGCATCTTCAAGTTAGGATCCGCAGGCTTTAAAATTTGCAAGTGTATCATTGAGCAAGGGGTCATCCGAGGCCAGGGAGTGTCCGTCCTTCATGAACTACCAGGCGCATTGAAAGAGCCGTTAAGGTTCGGAAATAGAAACCAGCTTGACGCGTTGATGGAAACCGAAAACCGCCAGGCGCCAGGAAACCGGCGCCCGATTACCGCCGGCGGGCGGGATCCGCGCCGCCCCGCACCCCAACTCCAGCTTTCCTTATTCAAGGTCCAAATATGAGAAGGGTCCATAAAAAAATAGGTTCTTTCCAGGGACTTGCCCAAACACGGTTTCCCTCTGCCCGCTATGTGCTTCCGCGGAATTTTTGAAATGGAATGGAATAATGGCCTGTACTGAATTTCGCAACCATTTAGCCGGTCAAAAATTCGGTCGATTAACTGCAACCAGAAGGGCTGTTAGGAGTAAGTCTCGGCACTTGGTATGGGAATGCACCTGCGATTGTGGAAATACCCATATAGTGCGCGAATATCGATTTCATTAAAGTGAACGACAAAAAGATGATCGGTGGATCTGGTAACGCTCCGAAACCAAACGGCAAACCTGTCTCCTCTATTAAGAGCCGTAAAAAAGCGAAATAAACTGTGATCATTTTGAATTATGGGATGAAGACGTGGACGCCAACGAAATGAAACGCACCATGAAGGCCAGGCGGAAAAAACAGGAAGCCCGCCGCCAGGGATCCAAGAAGCCGCCGGCCGGTTTTAAGCCTGGGGCTTTAAAGGAGGATCCGGCCACGGTAGACCGGGCCTTTGTCAGTATGTGTTTGGGCGCAAACGAACTTGGCGACGGCCTTTTATTCGCAGCCCTTTTAAGGCATCGTTTTATTTTCAACAAATCCGCCCAGGAGTGGTTTTGTTGGGTCGGCCACCATTTTGAAAGAGACATCAAGGCCACCGCCCTTTCCGCGGTGGAGGTTGTCACCGCCCGGTACCTGGCGGAGGCCGCCGAACTCCAGGGAGAGATTACCCAGGCCATTATTAAAAAAGACGACGAAAAGCAAAAACAACTCATGGGGATCCAGAAAGCCATTTATGACCGCGTGAAACGCCTACGATCCAGGGATAAACGCAAAAACTGTTTAGAGTTTGCCCATACCAATAACACGGACGCGCTCCATTGCACAGGCGACGACCTGGACAAAGACCCCTGGCTGTTAGCGTGCGAAAACGGGGTCATTTCATTGCGGACCGGAGAGCTTCACCCGGGCAGGCAAACGGATCTTATCACCAAGGCATCACCCGTGGAGTTCAAGGGGATTGATGAACCGGCGCCGGCGTGGGAAAAGGCACTAATTGAAATTTTCAATGGAGACAAAGACCTGGTTGAATATGTCCAACGCCTTTTTGGTTATGCCATGACCGGGTTGAACAAGGAAAATATTCTGCCCATCCTTTGGGGCCAGGGCCGAAACGGGAAAACCACCATTGTTGAAATCATTTCCCAAATTCTTGGGCCGCTGGCAGGGCCCATTCAATCGGAAATGTTACTTGACCAGGGCCGCGGCCGATCGAGCGCCGGGCCGTCGCCGGATATTATGAGTTTGCGCGGAATGCGGGTTGTTTTTGGATCCGAGTCAGACGAAGGCCGGAAGTTTTCGCCGTCACGCGTAAAATGGTTGTCAGGATCCGACAGCCTTGTGGGCCGTTCTCCCCATGACCGGTATGAAACCACATTCAAGCCCACCCACACCTTGATTCTGCTAACAAACCACAAACCCCATGCACCCGTCACGGATTTTGCGTTTTGGGAAAGGGTCCACCTGGTTCCTTTTGAATTGTCTTTCGTGAACCGCCCGCCGAAGGGAGAAAATGAGCGTGCCGCCGATTTGAGCCTTTCAGAAAAACTGCAGCCGGAGCTTTCCGGGATCCTGGCATGGCTGATCAGGGGTTGTATCCGGTGGCAGGAAATGGGGTTGGCTCCGCCCAAAAGCGTGAGGGACGCGACCGAGGAATACCGACGCGACGAAGATTTGTTGGCGGATTTCCTGGATGAATGTTGCCACATCGCCGATAAAACCGAAGTTGGCGCGTCAGCCATATACGATGCTTTCAAAGAATGGATGGCTGAGAACATCAGCAAGCGTTCCGTTATATCCCAGAAGAATTTCGGGAAAATGATGAAAGGCCGTTTCGATAAAGTCAAAAGGGGCACATACTTTTATAAGGGCCTCCGGCTATTGGGGGGCCTTTAAGATGAAAAGGGGACCATAGGGACCATTGGACCCCCCCCGCGCCTATAGCCCTATGTATTTTTATTAAAACCTATAATTCAATAAACATGTAAAAAAGGTATAAAGGTCCAAATAGAGTTAGGAAAAGAGACATATTTCATTGAAATGACAAAGAAATCCCGATATGGACGAAAGACAGGACCAAGGCGGACTATAGGGACAATCAGCGAAGGGAGGCGCCCAAAATGAACGTAATTGACCTGGCGAGAGCAAAAACCACCCTGAAAAGGGTAGGAAACACCCACGGCGGAGAATTTCAAGGCCCGTGCCCTGCATGTTGGGGAAAGGACCGGTTTCATGTTTGGCCCATGGAAAACGATGGAGATGGCGCGTATTGGTGTCGGCAATGTGAAAAATCAGGGGATAACATCCAATTCCTGATCGATTTTGACGGCGCCACCTTTCCGGAGGCCTGTAAAAGTTTAGGGAAGGAAGACAAATTAAACGAAGGCGATCGCGGATCCGAGAAAATAAGGCCGCGATACATGACGCCACAAAGCCCGGCCGCAAAAGCCGCCCGGGAACCAGAGTGGAAGCCTGAAATATGCACCACGCCCGCAGAGGTTGACGCCGAAACGTGGAGGGAAAAGGCCGCGAATTTCGTTGAATGGGCCTACGATGAATTGATGAAATTAAAACCATTTCCACAGTGGCTCATTGATCGAGGGATTGACGAATACAGTGCGAAACAGTTTCGATTAGGATGGAACCCCGGGGACAACGGAAAAGACCTCTTCCGACCGCGCCAGGTATGGGGCTTGCCCAAAGAGGAAAAGGAAAACGGAAAGCAAAAAGCCCTATGGTTGCCCGTGGGCCTGGTAATTCCTCAATTGATTGATGGCCAGGTGCAACGGATCCGGTTTAGGACCAAATCCGGCCGGCCGCCATATTACGTCTTGCCGGGGAGTTCCATGGCTTGCATGGTTTGCCAGGGTTCACAAAGAGCCTTTGTGGTTATCGAAAGTGAACTTGACGCCATCATGTTAGATCACACCATTACCGACCTGGCAGGCATTGTGGCGTTGGGGAATAGCTCCAGGCGGCCGGACGCCCACACCCACGTTCTCCTCAAAAGCGCCGCAAAAATCCTAATGGCCCTCGATGACGACGACCCAGGGGCCAAGGCCGCCGCCTGGTGGTTTGACACATACCCGCAGGCCGCCGACCATCCAATATTCAAGGGGAAGGATCCGGGCGAAGCCTACGAGATAGGCTTTAAAGCCGGCGATGGACAGAGCGCCATGGAAGGTTTGCGGGCGTGGGTTGTCGAGGGGTTGCCGCCGGCCTGGTTTCCCGGAAAGCCAGGGGATGAAAGCCCATAACGGATGATTCTTTGAAGTATAGAACGAGGGGAGGCGGGAAAGATGAAAAAAGAACCAAGATTACCAGAGTTAGGAGAGTATGTGAGTTATCATGGCCGGTTGGTTTCTATTGAGGAAATCACTCCACCGCCTCATCCACCGCCACAAAAAGACTATATTTTCGAGGAAATAGAAGCGGAGTGCGAACTGAGGTTTAATGGCGAAACGATGACAAAAATTCAAACATTGACTGATTTCTATGGGTTTGAGACGAGTGTAAAAAGGGCAATGGCAGAAATGCACGACTACGCACACAAAAGGAACATTGGCCCAGAGAATGACCTCGGAGTTGTTGTGGTAAGAGTAGCACGGCAATGCCGATGCCGTCCAAGTCCAGACGGTGATTACAATTTCTATGATAAAGACTTCTTCGCTTTTAAGCGCCTGGGCTATGGGGCACAACGTGATGTGCCTGACACCGTGAGAACAGTTGTATGGAGTAGTCGAAAACCTGACATCAAAACTACTTAGGGAGGAAAAAATGGAACATTGTTTCATGTGGCAAGAGTACGGACTAAAACACAATCCCTGTCAAGGGTGCGAGGGGTATTACACACGGCAAGGTTTTGATGGAGAATGTGCCTTAGAACGAGGGGGGTTTTGCCGGTGGATTAAGCTTTATGACCGGGCCGTGTCAAGGTTTGCCCCATTTAAAGAAGGGGAAAGCATGGCAGAAAGGAACAAAGACAAAGACCGGCTTATTTACAGGTTACAGGACCAAATCAGGAAGCAGGACCGGGAAATGGCCAGGTTGCGCCGGGAAATGGCCAGGTTGCGCCGGGAAATGGCCAGGTTGCGCCGGGAAATGGCCAGGTTGCGCCGGGAATGAAATAGGCGAGTTAAAGGAATTTTGGATGGAAGCAGACGCCGCAAAGGAGGGGATATGACCGCGAAAGACTTGACCCTGATTCCGTGCGCAGTAAAGGGAACGATGGTGCATAAGTGGGTCTGCTTGGGGGGGCGTGTGTATTGTAAGACATTGTTAGCAATAGGAGAAGATATGAAAATCATCGAAATCAAGAGAACGGTGTCAGATATGAATTATAACAACACATCGGCAACGGCAACGCTTTCCGATGGTGAAGATCCGATAAAAGCGGCTATTGAACTCGATGCCAAAATCAAGGAAATGATGGCTGGGATTGCCGACAAGACCCTTGCCGTTGAAGATTTCAGGCGCGAAAAAGCCGAAGCGGTTAATATTTTACAGGCCGCATTGGATCACGCGCAGAAACAGGATATACCATTCTAAATTGCTAACCAGCGGGTCAACTTGACCGCAAAAAGCAGCGGCAAGTTACCCTTGTCGATATAATTGAAAACGAAGGTGAGAAAGGTGTGGTTTTCTTCGTGTTTTCTTCAGGTTAGCAGCACTTTTCGGAGAAATCTATAAAATCTTGTCTCATCTTACGTGAGAATGAAGATTTCAGGTAGCATTCTCACGTAAGATGAGACAAACGAAACCCGCTACTTCGGCCAGTGCCTTTCTCACACTCATACCCCGCCAAAGTTTCGTTGTTCTCCCCAGCTTCCGAGTAAATGATCTTTTAATGATGTTTCCAGGGCCGAGGACACTAATCAAAATGGAAAAAAGCGCCTGGAATCAAAAAAAATGTTGACAAAAGAATATTCTTGAATTACACTGTTGCGTAATTACCCTATTAAAGGATATGAGAGGCTTATGTCAAATCGGTTTCAAAGCGACCTTGAGCGAAATTACAAACCGTCAGAGGTTTTAAGGATATTCCAGATAACCCAAAGGAAACTTACGAATTGGGTTGATAAAAGAATAACAATTCCAAAAAAACCAGCTCAGGGAGCTGGCAATCCAAGTTTATTTAACTATTATAATTTACTCGAAATTGGTGTTGCTCAAGCCCTGTTTAATATGGGATTGCCTTTACATTTGGTTAGGGAAATAGTGGAAGTTTTGCGAAGGGATTCTCACCTCCGAGAATGGGCTGAAGATTTTAAAGAGTATTTTTCTCAAATTACTAGATATTCGAATTGGACCATTCCAGATTTTTATGAGAATGAATCTGAGTTGAAGAAACATATCCAGGGGACTAAACCGCTTGGCACTTTAATTTGGCTCCCTTATGAGACACAGAAACCTCTTGTTCTTATAAGCCCTTATGACATGAAAAGGGCCTGGGTGGAGCCTGCATGCTTAATTCCAGACAGTGACTTGTCTGAAATTGAAGGTATTTCTGGTTTTATTGCCGTTGATTTAGGAAAAATTCGGCAAGAAATAGACATGAGTATCTCTAATTTAGGCTGATTTTTTTTACACGTTAAATTACATAATCGTGCAATTCGACAATAACAGGAGCTTGGAATGAGAACACATCTTAAGCTTGCGATTTTAACAACATGGGGCACCCAAACTCGGTTTGCTAGGGCTATTGGCAAGCGTGATGATTGGGTTTCGCAAATTGTAACAGGTCGAAAAAATCCCAGTGTTAATGAAAAAGCTCTAATCGTTAGTCACTTAGAGAAAAAATATTCTAATAATTCCGGTTTATTCTTCGATGAAGGAGACAGCTTGAAACGACTTCCGCCGCCAGGAATAAAAAACGGAAATCAAGAAGCATATCACTTCAATGAGGCTTTAAAGGAAAATGGGCGAATCATCACAAATCCCAACGTCAACAACGTTAATTGGAAAGCATTCTATAGATTATGCCGGTTTATAGGGGTTCGCCTGGAGCGAAGAAGTGGGCAAAGATTTCCGAATTGTGCAAGAAGCCATGAACATTCCTCCTGGATCAAAAAGAGGTGAATGGGTTCGGCATGTAGGAGACAAAAACGGGGTGAGTAGGCCAACGGTTTTCAGGCTCATTGCGAAATTTAAAAAAGGAGGGCTTCCGGCCCTCATGCGTACCAAATCAACAAAGGGGAAATCTATAGCCTGGACGTCCGAAGCTCTGGGGTTTTGGGAGGGGCTGTATCTATATGCACCACACTGCTCCGAAAAATGCCCCCGGACTGATGAACAATGCCGTTTGGCGCGGGCGGCGGTGGCGGAAGAAACAAAATACTGTCTGGAATGCCGACATGATGAGACGGATAAATGCACCCCCTGTCTTGATGGTGAGACAAAAGCCGGGGCACCGTTTCAAATGAGCTTATTTTAGGCAGAAGGGGGGATAATGGGGGCACCACAAATGCAAAGTAAAAAGGAATTGAATTACCGACGCGGGCAAACATGGCGAAATTGTGGAGGATGTGACCATTTTGTGGATTCTGTAAATACAATGGGCTTACTTGGACGGCATTACCCGGCCTGCCATAAAATTGGGCTGAAACCTGGCCGTGCATACTGTGTGCACGAGAACAACCAGTGTGATGCCTTCGACAACACCGCGGGGCTGAAAAAGTTGAAAGGGGAAAAATGAAAAAGAAACCAGATCCGCGGCCGGCGCCGGAAATTCATTGCACCTATGACGAATTGGTGAAAGTAAAAGACTTGAAACCATACCCGAACAACGCCCGCGAACACCCACAAGAGCAAATCGAGGCATTGAGTGCGTTGATAGCGGCCAGGGGTTGGCGAGTCCCCATCACAGTGAGCAACCAAAGCGGATACATAGTAAGAGGCCACGGCCGCCGCCTGGCCGCTATTGCCATGGGCCTTGATGACGTTCCGGTTGACTTCCAGGACTACGCATCACCGGACGACGAAAAGGCCGACCGCCTGGCCGATAATAAAATTCCAGAGTTATCACATTGGGATTTTGACGCCATGGCCAAGGATTTCACCATGGAGGAAATCACCGCCCTTTCTCCATCTATTGGGATGACGGAAACAGAGTTGAATAATTTCATGGACGCCGCCCACGTCCCGTTGACACCAACAGACGCCAAGGCCGCCGCGCTTGCCGCCGCCAAGGCATCGAAAAAAACCGACGTTCACGACGAGGCCGGCTTTAAAAAGGAAATGAAAGCGGCCGTCGAACCCAAAATGGCCATAGTCCCCCAATATTGTGAAGATTACGAGTCTTTTATTATTGTCTGCAAAAATACGATTGACGAGGGGTACATACGCCAATGTCTTGGCCTTTCGGACCTTTCCGCATCTTATGTGGATTCAAAAATTCTTCGGCCAAACATTTTAACCGTGGAGCAATTCAAGGAAAAATGGGAATCAAGATAATAATACCAAGCGAAGACCGCGCCGAAAGCGTCTTGACCAACATCGAGGGCGCCATTTTATACGTGCCTGAGGCCCAGGCCGAGGCCTACGCCACCCACAATCCTGGCCTTGAGATTTTACACCATGGCCGTTTCAGGAACCTGGCAGAGAAGCGCCAGGCCATTTATGATAAGTTTGGCGATCATTTCCAGGTGGACGACGACATCGCCTTTGTCTCCAGACAGTACAAAAAAGGAAGCAACCGGCGAGACCACCTAACACCCCGGGAAATAAACGACGTTATCCAAGGCACACACCAAGCCGCAAAAGCCGCCGGCGCCCATCTTTTCGGCTTCAACAGATCACCAAACCCAAAGCACTATAACGCCCACAAACCCATCATGTTGGTTGGATATATTAACGCGTGCGCCTTCGGTTTACGTGTGTCACCGCACCTGTTTTTCTCCCCACACACCACGGCCGCGGAAAGTCACTGGATTAATCTTTTAAACGCCTACTATCACCGTTTCGCGTGGATTGACACCCGGTTTCATTTTGCCCAGGCGCCGGGGTCCACATTCTTCCGGCCGGGCGGGCAGACAGGCCGGCGAACAATCGAAAGCGAACGCCAGGACACGTTATTTTTGCACCGCATGTTTGGCGATGCCGTCCGCATTAAGCCGGGCCGCGCCACAGATGCCGCGGCCGTTCACCCATACCAACGCACCATAAGGATCCCACTATGAGCCGAGAAAAACCCCATTTCGTTTATTGTTTAGTGGATCCGTTTGACGGGAAAATCAGGTATGTGGGCAAAAGTAAAAGCCCGCGTTCCAGGTTAAGCGCCCACATTAAAGAATCAAAAGTCAGGCAAAACACCGCCAAAAAGACATGGATTCACGGGCTATTAAAAAAGGGCACGTTCCCCAAACTGGAGGTGGTGGCCGAAACATACGACCCGGTGGAGGCCAGGACAATGGAAAGCGCGACATGCCACAAACACCAGGCCACCATTTACAATATTCACGACCCGGCCAAGGGCGCCAAGGACTTTAAAACCCAGGCAAAAAAACAACATGCAAAAAAAGATTGAAAAACTCCTTGAAATTGCCTCAGATGCCGACAAGGTGGAATTGAAGATCATCCACAACGCCTATCTTGCGTGCCTCAAAGCCCTGAATGAAAACCCGACAGAGGCAGGAACCAGGACGGGGCACGTCACAAACGCGCGCAAAGGCTTGGAGGAAACCGTCGCCAGATTGTGGGCGTCGTATTTTCCTGAAACCAAAGGTTTTGAAAACGGCCTGGCCGCGTGGAAGTGGTTGCAGGCCAAGAATTACAAAGTGGGCCGCGCAAAATTCTACAAAGACCTGAAAGACCCAAAGAAGCTTCAACAGGAGGCCGACGGATCCATTTTACAAAGCAAACTCGAATTATACGCCGGCACTCTCAAGTATTTAGGGGATCCGGCCGAGGCAATGCAGGGCTGGCAAACAAAAGAAGCCAAATTGAAGGTGGAAAAACTCGAAACCGAAACCGCATTGAAAAAGATTGAATTACAGTTGAAGCAGGCCGCCGTTATTCTTCGACGCGATGCCGACCTAATGAGGACGGCCATTATCACAGTGTTGGACTCCACCCTGAAAAACGCCTACATCACGCGGGCCCCGGCGTTGGTGGAAGTGGTTGCCGGGGATCCGGCCAAGGTCCGCGCCCTTATAGCCGAATTAAACGAGATACAAAACGACGCCTTTTGCGGCCTTGCCGACATGGGAGAGTTTGAAATTGATATTACATGAAGGGGTGGGCGGTTTAGCGTGATAAGCAGGGGCCATTTAATTACTTATTAGAACCGCGGCAACACATGAGAATCGAAAAGGGAATGCTTATAAAGACAAACTATTCCGGCCCGTATCGGATTACTGAGGTAAAGCGGGGATGCACGTGCCCAACCTACCCAGACTCCATGGACATGGCCGATCCGCCGCCACAGCCGCCACATTTGCACCTGGCAACGACACGGCCGGATGGTACTGGACGGTTTGGGTTGAACCACTTTTCGGAGGAAACATCACTAAGTTTACAAAAAACTTATTGCGGTGGGAAGGCGGTCCTTGATTTTGACCGGGTTATAATAATGGATCAAGACGGACCTGTGCAGCAAACAATGTTCTAACAACGCCCTTGCGGGCCGGATCCATGACACCGGGAGGAAATAAATGAAAATCACAGAAACAATAGAGCGCGATTGTTGCCAGAAACAAGACCTGCGGCCTTATCGCGGGGCGGAACAACCGCCAGGCCACCCGGTTATATTTCTGTTTTTCTGTATCCATTGCGGCCAGGTTTGGAAGTCTGGTCACCCAGGCCTTCCGGAGACCATCGGTACCGCCGGCCTTTCCCGGGTACCTATATGAACACACCGCCCGTCACCACCATAAAAGGCAATACCGCCGCCTGGTGGTTGCCGCCCTATCTTCTTAAAGAACTCCAAAAAAAAGGGCATATCTATTTCAAAGGCCGGTTGTCAAAAGCTGAAAAACAGGTCTTAAGGATCCGGCCACCTATCCGGCCATCACAATGGGCCGAACGTCACCGGATCGTCACGTTAAGCAACCGCCCAGGCCCGTGGCGAAATGATGCCACGCCGTACCTGGTCGGCATCATGGACGCCATGGCCTGGCCAAGTGTCAGGACCGGGATTGTATGCGCGTCGCCGCAAACAGGCAAAACCGAGGCCGCTAATAATTTTGTTGGTTGTAACGGCATAGACCGGGCGCCAGGCCCGGTCTTGTATGTTTTCCCGGATCAAATGACCGCACGGGAAAACAGCCAGGACAGAATCATCCCGATGATTGAAACAAGCCCCAGGCTCCGGGAATACTTGACCGGCGTGGATGATGACAAATCATCATTGCGGATACGCCTTTTGCACATGCCCATATACCTGGCGTGGGCGGGATCCGCGGCGCGCCTTGGAAACAAGCCTATTAAATATGTCATATTCGATGAAACCGACAAATACCCGCCCCTGGCCTCAAAACGCGAGACAGACCCCATTTCGTTGGGAGAGAAAAGAGTCATCACCTACCGGTATGACCATAAAATACTCAAGATCAGCACACCCACGACGGGAAACGGCGTCATATGGGTTGCACTTAACACCGAGGCACAAGAGATATTTGATTACCAGGTAAAGTGTCCTGATTGCGGCGCTTTCCAGGTAATGACCTTTGAAAATATATGGTGGCCAAAAGAGAAAGGGGAAGACGGGAAAGAAGCCCACCCGAACCCGGAAACCTTGGAGGCCAAAGAAACGGCCCGCTATGTGTGTGAGCATTGCGGCGAAAAGTGGAACGATGCCGCCAGAGACGAGGCCGTAACCGCCGGGCGTTGGGTTGGCAGGCGATCAGGCCATGAACTCTTCGACCATTTAGCAGAAAAAACCCCCACAAAAATAGGGTTTCACTTGCCGGCCATGGTTTCTTCCATGGTTTCTTTGTCGGCCATTGCAGCAGATTTTTTAAGGTCCAAAGACAATAAAAAGAAATTGCGCGATTTCAACAACGCCCGCCTGGCCATACCGTGGACTAATTACACCGTTGACCGGGAAGAAAAAGCCATCCTGGCCCTACGCGATGACAGGCCGCGAGGCCTTGTACCGCCTGGCATTGACGGGTTGACCGCCGGCGTTGACACTCAAGATTATGGTTTCTGGTATGAAATAAGGGCCTGGAAGGTTGGCCCGGCGGGCCTTGAAAGCTGGCAAGTCAGAGAAGGATACATCCCGTCAATCGACAAAAACGATTTCTCCGGCCTGGACGACGTCTTGTTTAATGGCGTCTACAAAGACCATACCGCCCGTGAATATTCGGTTTCAAAAGTCTTGATTGATTCAGGAGGGCACCGCACAAGCCAGGTGTATACATGGTGCGGCCGCAAACCGCGAATATGTTACGCGGTAAGGGGAGAGCGTACAATGGCCAAGCATTGGGACACAAAAAACGCCTTGACCTATCCCGGCACTAAAATACCCGTGCCCGGATACCCGCGCCGCCTGCACATCGACACCACCCATTTCAAAAACATCCTGGCCGGCCGCCTGGAGGTTGCCCCGGCGGATCCGGGCGCATGGCACATGCACAGCGAAACGAGCATGGAATGGGCGCGACAAATGACCGTGGAATATGAAGACGAAAAAGGCGTCTGGCAATGCCCGGACGGAAAAGCAAACCACGCGTGGGATGCAAGTGTCTACAACCTGGCCGCCGCCACCATTTTCATCACAGCCCAAAAGGCCGCAAAAGAAGCCAAGCCAAAGCCCGGCCGCCGTGTCATCAGTGGGGGGATTGATGGTTAATAAAAAGATTCTAACGAGCAAACAGGAAATCATGGATTATTGCGGCGGCGCATCGAGGCATCTTTTCAATAAATACATTGCCGCCGGCCTACCGGCAAGATACGAGGACAAGAGGTGGATTGCATACGCCGATAACATTGACGAATTTTTCAGGGTTTACACCAAAGTCAGTATGAGAAAATCCATGAAATCCATCCCGGAAGAATGAAGAAACCAAGCACCCCGCCGCACCCCCTCAAAAAACCCTGTCAAGGAAAATAACACGCCGATAGCACGTCAATAACCCGCCACTAACACGCCGATAACGCACCAACGCCCAAAAATCCATAAAAGCCAATGCTATCCTTTCCGCGCATGTTTCCTTTCACTTCCTTTCCCCCCGGCGTCGGTTGGAAAATTCCGGCCGGCGCCACCGGGAAAGGGTTGGAACAAAACACCGCCCAAAGGAGCATCTTACATGGCAGGCATTACACTTGCAGAAGCCGAAGCGAAGTTGACCACCTGGATGGAAGCAGACGACAAGGTGGCCACCGGCCAGTCCTACGCCTACCCGGGCGGCCCGAACCTTACCAGGGCCGACGCCAAACTAATTCAAGACAATATCACCTTCTGGGAACGAAAAGTGGAGCGCCTCACACGCGGCGGAATCCGAGTTCGAGGAGTTACGCCATGTTGAGCCGGTCCGCATTCCGCGAAATCGCCAAACCCACCACCATGGAAAAGCTTATGGGCTGGTTTTCCCCGGGCCTCGCTGTCAAGCGCCGCCGCGCCCGTGTGACCATGGCCGTTTCGGGCGGTTACACCGGAGCATCAAAAACCCGCCGAAGCCTCAAGAGCTACACGCCCGGCGGCCAGGACGCCGACGCCGATCTTTTGCCGGACCTTGAAACCCTAAGAGAGAGAAGCCGCGACATGGTGCGAAATATGCCCCTTGCCGCCGGCGTAATAAATACAAAAGTCACCAATGTGGTTGGGACCGGTATCAAACTGCACGCCCGGATTGATCGAGCCGCTTTGAACATGTCAGACGCCGGCGCCGACGTGTGGGAAACCAACACCGAACGAGAATGGCGCTTGTTTTGGAATAGCCAGGAAGTGGACGCCGCCCGCACGCAAAACGGAGACGCCCTGTCCGCTATGGTGTACCGCCAGGCAAAAGAAAACGGGGACGTGTTTGTATTACTCCCACGGATCACCCGGAAGAATAGCGTCTACAATCTAACATTACAAGTCATTGAGGCGGACCGCGTGTGTAACGAAAACAACGCCCAGGACACCGACACCCTGGCCGCCGGCATAAGAAAAGACACCTATGGCGCCCCCCTGGAATATCAAATACTATCCGCCCACCCTGGAGGCCTGGCCTATACGGGCGGAACCTGGCAGAAAATACCGGCCTTTGGGGCACGTTTAGGCCTCAGAAATATCCTCCACCTATACAAACCAACCCGCCCGGGGCAAACCCGCGGGGTTCCGGATCTTGCCGCCGTCATTGAGCCATTAAAGCAGTTGACGAGATACACCGAGGCGGAGCTAATGGCCGCCGTTGTTTCGGGGATGTTCACGGTTTTTGTCGAGAACGAACTTGGTGACCCCACTTTTGATCTGGACGACACGGCCACCGAAACCGGCGCCACCACATCGGACGACGATTACAAACTCGCAAACGGGGCCATCATAGGCCTGGCCCCAGGCGAAAAGATCCACGACACAAACCCGGGCCGCCCCAACGCCGCCTTTGACCCGTTCACGCTTGCCATCTTGCGCCAGATTGGCGTTGCCGTCGAAATCCCTTTTGAAATTTTAGTGAAGCATTTCACCTCCAGCTATAGCGCCGCCAGGGCCGCCTTATTGGAAGCCTGGAAATATTTCATGGTGGAACGAAAGTGGCTTACGGATAATTTTCATCAAGTCATTTATGAAATATGGATGTATGAGGCCGTCACCGCCGGCCGTATCGCCGCCCCTGGGTTTCTTGCGGATCCGGCCGTACGTCAAGCCTATTTATCCGCCGAGTGGGTAGGCCCGACAAAAGGCCAGATTGACGAACTGAAAGAAGTGAATGCCGCCAAAAAGCGCGCCGACATGGGAGTTACCACCCTTGCCGAAGAAACCGCCGCAATGACCGGCGGAGATTGGGAGAAAAAGCACCCGCAAAGCGTCAAGGAATACGAGGCCCGGAAGAAAGCAGGGCTGATAGTCGAAAAAGAACCGCCGGGTTTTGCGCCCAATAACCAAGGAGCATAAAGGCATGAGAATCTTTGATATTTTAACATCCCCATGGGCCATAGTTCCCGACAAATTGCAGGAAATCCAGGAGATTTACGCCACCCATTTGAGGGGCGAAAAAATAGACATCAAGGCCGTAGAGGCCATGATCGGAAAGCCGCTTAATAACGAGCGCGAACCATACCAGATCATAAACGACGTGGCCGTTATTCCCATTCACGGAATCATCGCAAAACGGATGAACTTGTTTTCGCAGATTTCCGGCGGGGTTTCCACCCAAATCCTGGCCGGCGACATAAAAGACGCCATCGCGGATCCGGCCATAAAGGGGCTTTTGCTGGACGTGGACAGCCCGGGCGGCACGGTTGACGGAACCGAGGAACTGGCACAGGTCATCTTTAAGGCCAGAGAGGAAAAACCCATTGTTACCTACACCGACGGCATGATGGCGTCGGCCGCGCTATGGATAGGATCCGCCGCCCACAAGGCATACATATCCGGCGACACGGTAAGCGTGGGTTCCATTGGAGTGGTGGCAAGCCACGTTGATTATTCAGAGATGGAAAAGCGCGAGGGCGTAAAGACTACCGAGATTTACGCGGGCAAATTTAAACGCATCGCGTCGCAATATGAACCACTGTCACCGGAGGGCCGAGCGTCCATCCAGGAAAGCGTCGATTATATCTATTCTGTTTTTGTGGAGACAGTCGCCAAACACCGCGGGGTTTCCACGGAAACCGTTTTGAGCGACATGGCAGAAGGCAGGCAATTTATAGGGCGCCAGGCAATCACCGCCGGCCTGGTGGACGGTGTTTCCACCTTTGACCGGCTTATTCATTCCACATTGCCCGCCATGTGGGAAAAGGCCCAGGCGGAACAACAGCTAAACATCTTAAATAAGGAGATATACGAAAATGGACCTAAAGGAATTTAAGACGAAGTATCCGGACATTGCACAGGCATTGAGTGACGAAGGGCACGCCCTGGGAAAAGAGGCCGGGCACGCCGAAGGAATGGAGGCAGGCCGCCAGGAGCAAAACGAGACCGCCGCCCAGGCAGGCGCCCAGGCAGAACGCGACAGAATCCAGGCCGTGGGGAACCAGTACATTCCTGGCCATGAGGCGTTAATTGAAACCCTCAAGTTTGACGGAAAAACCACCGGCGAACAAGCCGCCGTGAAAGTATTGCAGGCGGAAAAGAAACTGAGAGTGGACACCGCCGAGGCACTTGCAGGCGACGCGCCGGACCCGGTCCCCCACGCGGTTACGCCTACCGTCCCGGCGCCAGACACCGCCCCCAAAGACCCCAAAGCAATATGGGATCAGGACGAAAGTTTGCGGGCTGAGTTTTTGGATGATTTTGACAAATATTCGGCTTTTACCAAGGCCGACGCCGCCGGCCAGATCCGGATTGTCAGCAGGCAGTAGTAAGGCGGAAAACACGAATCACTAACAAGGGAGAAAACCATGACCACATTAGCAGTAGACACCGCGCGAGATTTCGAGTTGGGCGACCTGGGAGAATACCCGGTAATCGCGTCCGACATAATTTATGAAGGATCGCCCGTAGGCCTGGTTGATGCCACCGGGCACGCCCAACCCCTCACATCCTCAGACAAATTTGTAGGGTTCGCCCAGCGACAAGCGGACAATTCCGACGGAGCCGCCGCCGACATCAACGTGAAAACCATCAAAAGCGGATCCGTGAAACTGTGCGTTCCGGGCGCCCTCATCACGGACGTGGGGCAGCCTATTTTCGCCACTGGTGATAATGTTTTCGTCTTCACTCCTGTGGGATCCGTCTTTATCGGTTTTGTCCGAAGGTGGGTTTCCTCCGGGTACGTCATTGTGGAGTTCAACGCCGAAGTCCTCAAGAGTCCCTGGGCAGGCCGCGTGTGCGAGGCCCTGGCTGCAGCTACATTGACCCTGGATGCACAGGACACCAACAAGGTCATTGTTTGCTCAGTGACCACCGTCATAACACTCCCTGTCACCGCCACCGCGCTTAAAAACGTCACGTTGCTTTGTGGGGGACCATTCGGAACAGTGGAAATTTCCGCCAGCCCCCACTCAGATGACAAAATCATGGGTCCCAACCTGGCAGGCGTCAACGACAAGGACCTGATCAACACCGCCGCAACGGCAAGACGCGGCGACTTTGTCACTTTGAACGCCGGGGACACTGACGGCTATACCGCGGCCGAACTAAAGGGAACTTGGGCCGCCGAGGCATAACCGCCATTGACGGGCAACGATATTTGACCCCACGAGCACCATAAGGAGAAAAAAATGGGAGCAGGAAAATTAGGCAGCCGAGCCATTATCGGCGAATTTTACAACAAGCTGAAGCAAAACCTTGGAACGCCATGGATTGATGATGTGTCCATGCTGTTCCAGAGTGACCAGGAATCAGAAACCTATAAATGGTTGGGCATGGCGCCCCAGATGCGCGAGTGGGTAGGAGGGAGAGACGCCAAAGGCTTCAGGGAAAATGGCATCACCATTGCCAACAAGACCTATGAAGCGACCATGGAAGTCCTTGTGGACGAAATCCGCCGCGACAAGACCGGCCAGGTCATGCTTCGCGTGGCCGAACTGGCCCAGCGGACCAACAGCCATTGGGCTTCTCTTTTGACCACACTGATCGTGGCCGGCACAACTACGAATTGTTATGACGGCCAGCTATTTTTTGACACGGACCACGACGAAGGGGACAGCGGAACCCTTGACAACGATTTGACCGGAGCCGCCGCAACGGGCACCCAACCCACCGCCGCCGAAGCTGAAGCCGCTGTTATGGCATGTATCACCGCCATCCTGGGATTTAAGGATGACCAGGGGGAACCCATGAACGAGGGCGCCAGCAAATTCCGGATCATGATTCCAGCGGTCTTTTTGTCGCCATTTGCAGCCGTGTTGAATAACGAATTTATAGCGGCCGGACAAAGCAACATCGTCAAAAACATCGACGGGTTTCACTTCACTATGACGGTCAACCCGCGCCTGTCCTCCGGCGCCGTTTTTTACGTATTCCGTGCCGACGGGCAAACCAAGCCCTTCATCCGCCAGGAAGAGGAACCCGTCAGCTTGAGCGCCATCGCCGAAGGGTCTGAACTGGAATTCAAGGAAAACAAGCATGAGTATGGTGTGAAGGCCATCCGTAATGTGGGCTATGGGTATTGGCAACACGCTTGCGTTTACACCTTCACGTAAGAAGCAAGAAGTCTACCAAGCCACTGCCCCCGTGCAGTTTAATACGGGGGAAGTGCTTGGCCTCGCGATCACCTTACGGAAGGAATAAAGCATGAGTTTAGCCACCGCCCACGCCGCCGAGGTTGCAGGCCTCATGGATGACGACGAACACGCCGTAACCGTCACATATAACGGCACCGACATTTCGGCCATTCCGGGTGACCTGAAACGCCAAATCGAGGAAGACGGCGCCATGGTCGATCTTTTGCCCTTATGGGTCGCCGTGGCAGACGTCACAACACCGGCATATTGGGACACGGTTATTTATAACGCCGAAACGTGGAGGGTCCAGCCGGGGTCTACAAAGGCCGGCGCCATGTGGGCCATGGAACTGAAACGCGACGAAAGGCCGCCACTATAATGGGATTAAAAGTCAAAAAACACATTGACGCATTAATAAGGGACTTGGACGCCTACGAAAAAAAGCGCGTCAAGGCCTGGCAGACGGCCGTTAAGGTGGAAGGCTACAGGATCACGCGGACCCTGAAAGAAGAAATCAAGGCAGGCGCCCCAGGCGGCCGGCAATTTGCGCGCCTATCCCAAATCGCAAAGGGCCGCCGATATGGCGCCGGAAAGAAGAAACCGGCCTTGTTTCGCCTGGCCATCCCGATCAGATACCGGGCCGACTATAGAAACGGGCACATGCTTTTTTCTATCGGTTATGTGGATCCGTTCAAGGGTCCGCCATTGAGTAAGATGTGGAAGGCCCTGGCCGAGTTGCACCAAGGCGGCGCCCGGATCCCGGCCACGCCCGAACTTAAAAAATCATTGATTGCCATAGGCGCCAGGCTGAAAAAGCGGAAAACCACGAAAAACCAGGCGAATGTTTTTTTCCTGAAAGAAAGCACGTCAAGCATAAATATTCCGGCAAGGCCTATCATTGACCCATTCTGGCAGGCCCACCGCGCCCAGGCAGAGCGCAATATTGCCACCAATTTTGACCGGAAAATGAATGGTGAACGAATATGAATATGACAACACTGATAACGGCCTACAAAACCGCTTTAAATAATGACACGGCGCTTGCCGCATGGTGTACCACCAACTTTTCGGCCGTGCAAGACGTGAGGGTCAGCATTGACAAACGAGACCCGGCGACACTTGCCGCGCCATTGATTATCCTGGCGCCGCATTCCGAACTGGACGCCGCCGACGGCATGACCTACACCATCGCCGCGTCTTGCGGCCTCCAGGACGAAGGGTTATTGGCCACCGGCCTGGCCAAAGTAACGGAGCTTCAAGGAGTGTCACACCTTGACACGTTCAGGAACACCGTAAAAGCCACCATGAAGGCGGCCACCCTGGACGCCGGATATTATTTCGGAGACATTTCAACCGACTATGAGGCCGTGGACTATTTCCCCAATTTTGTGGCCGTTATGCTGTTTCCCGTCCATTACAAGGCCCGGAAAATGAGGGGGCGGTATTCATGAAAAGCATATTGCCGGCCATCAAGACCACGTTACAAACAGACATCACGTACATTGACGACGCGAATATATTTATCACGCCGGATCTTGACTATATCCCGAACGGCGTCTCTTTCCCTTGTATTGCCATCAAAGACGGCGCCATCAACAGCAATGAATTAGTGGGTAGTTGTATCGAGACAAGGCCCGTCGTTCAGGTTGTCCCCTATGTGGAAATGTCCCACGATGAAAACAGCATAGTGGGCGCCGTTGGTACAAAGGGCCTGCTTGAAATCGAGGAAGACATTAACACGGCGCTGAATTCCAACAGCTTGGGCGTTTCCGGAGTCCTCCATGGGTTTTGTGAAGGATCCGCGCCCAGTGAACTCGTGGGCGATGAACGCGAACCATTACAACGAAAGATTATCACAGTAACCTATGAAAAGGAGGATTAAGAAATGGTTTACATCTTAAAGCCAGGGGCACCGGCCTTTGACGTTGTAGACGGGCCTTTTGCCGGAAAAACTTTCCGTCACGACATCCCCTACACCGACATTCCACCGGCCGACGCTGGAAAATTCCAAAAGAAGAAAACACCGCCGGCCACCGCAACCGCAAACCCTACCACAGAAGCCGCCACAAAAAACGGCGGAAACTCTGAGGTTGACACCCAGGCGCCCTTGAAGACGCCCAAGAAAGGAGGGTCTAAATAATGCGATCCTTTAGAGCAAATGACAATTTGTTAGCCGTATCCGCAAACAACCAGGAAACCGCCATCAACACCGTGCAGACCTTAGACACAAGCCTTCTGGTTGGCGCCGGCGACATTATCAACCTTGAACCGCGCCGGGAGTCTAATGTCGATGAAATGACCGGCAATGAAGAACCCGATACCATTTACGATCTTGGCGGCCTGGCCGGTGGATCCTTGAATTTTGAAAAAGCACAACCACAGCATTTCGCTTTTATGCTGGCCTACGCGTTGGGCGCCATCAGCACCGCCGCCGCTGGATCAGGCTACGCCCACACCATCACGCCCATAGATGGAGATGTGGACGCTTCACGCTCCTTGCCGACATTCACGGCCGCCCAAAGATACGGAAACCAGATCATGAAACGCCGGTTTGCTTCCATGATTATTGACGCATTAACCGCGACGTTTGCCCGTGATTCATGGGTGAAACTTGCCGGCACCATGAAGGGCACCGGGTTAGTGGTGGATAACGTCACAGAGGAAACCATTGCCGTGATACCTGGCATAGATCCTTTCGCCTGCTCTACATCTTTAACCCTTGCCGCCCTGGCCGTGCAAGGCTCCACCGCCGCGGAACGATTGGGCAATGTCCAACGGATCCGGGTTGAATTGGCAACAGGAGTATGGACGGACGTGTCTTTTACCGCAGTGTCCGCCGCGACGCCCGCGGTAATTACCGTGGAAGAAGTAAACGGAACAAGCACGGACCCGGTCAATTTCAAAGTTCTTTTCATTCCGGATGAATCCAGCGCCGCCTGGATGACTTTTCCTTCAAGAGTCACCGAAACGCCCCTACGCGTAACAGACCTAACCGTCAAAATGGGCGGGCTATACACCGCGGCGGGCGGGTTTTTGGGCGGGAAAGAGTTGGCTTGTGAAGTTGAAAGTATCGAATACGCCATACAGAACAACGCCCAGGTTGAAATGTGTGTGGGCGGCGGCGGAACCTACGCAGATAGGGTTTATAGGGACGGCCGCGTGCAAACCCTGAAACTCAATCGAGAGTTTAGGGACTATATCCTTCAACAGCACATCGACAGCAACGACACGTTTGCTGTCCAGATTTTGGCCGAGGGCGCCTTATTCGACAGCCCGCACAAGTACACCGTGGGCCTTTATTTTCCAAAGGTCGGCGTCTTGTCATCCCCCATCAGCGCAAACGGAAAACGCCTGGCAGAAGCCGGAGATTTCCAGGTTTTGCAAGATTCTTCCGAGGGGTCAGTTCAGGCCGTAGTCAAGAATTTAGTGGCCACATACATGGCATAAACCGCACAGGTGTTTGGCGCCGAAAGCGCCAGGAACCTGGCATAAACCATGAACATTTTAACAGGGGGAAAGAAAATGTTTGCATTAAAGGAAAAGGAACAAATGGTAATTATCGCCACCACAAGCGGGGAGGAAGTGGGGATCTTTTACCGGGATCCGACACCCAAAGAATTCCACAAATACCAGGCTGAAAGCGTGCAACGAAAACGGAACAAAGTGATCTTCCGTAGCTCAGAGGCTCAATATAAGTATGGCGCGGAAATCATGACAGGACTCAGGGAAGGGGACTTTGGGGTACCAAACGAGGCCGAGGAATTGGTGGGCATTTCCAGCACACGCGACCATCCATTATATAAAGAAAACTGGAAAGAAACGGTCTGCAAATACGCCCCGGCCATTGTCATCGCGTTGGGTCAACATGTCTTTGGCGGAACCGAGGCCCTGGACGGAGAAGAAAGCGGCGAGGATGCCGGCAAGGACTGATTGACGATCTCCAGGCGCTAAAAGAAGGCCTATGCGGCGACCAGGAAAGGGCAGATTGTGAAAACGAATATGGAACAGGCCCGGAACTGGAATGGTCATGCAAGAATTGCCCGAAAACACGCGCCGGGGATCTAAGCCCATACACCGTAAAACTATTGAATATCCGAGTATTAAAAGCCGCCGGGTTTCCCCTGGAAGCAAACGACCTTTTGCTTGAAGAATGGCAGGATTTAGGCCGCGTTTGTAGCGCTCTTGATACGGGGTGCCCATTTATGGGCGGCAAAAAAGAAGAATAAACAAGGCCTGCGGAGCAATGTTCCGCCGACCTTTCAAGAACAACAAAAAAGGATTTCACCATGCCGGCGCCGTTAAAAATCCAAGTCATTGTGGATGACAAAGGAACTGTAAACGTCCAGAAGTTTGGAAAGGAGGCCCAAAAAGCTGGATTGAAGACAGAAAACGCCTTTAAGAAATCCGGGAAAAGCATGGATCAAATGAACCGCCGGGCCGCCCTGGCCACCAATCATATTTTGAAATTGGCGGCGGCGGCGGCCGGCTTCACTGTATTATTTATGGCCTTTCGGAAAATAAGCGCCGCCCTGTCAGAATACACCGCCCTTGCCGGCGTCCAGGAAACGGCTGAAAAGAAGCTGGCCGCCGTCATCAGAGCCACAGGCCAGGCCGCCGGGCTCAATATCGCACAAATGAAAGCCATGGCCGCCGGGATGCAGGCCGTCACCACCACCGGCGACGAAGTCATTTTAAACGGCATGGCCATTTTGGCCACGTTCAAAAACATCCAGGGGGAAGCCTTTGAAAGAACCACCATGGCCGCCCTTGACATGTCCGAAGTCCTGAAACAAGACCTTAAAACATCCATGGTTATGTTGGGAAAAGCCATGAATGACCCGGTCAAGGGAATGTCCGCCATGAGCAAGGCCGGCGTACAATTCACAGACGAACAAAAAGCCCTGGCCAAACAATTAGTGGAAACCGGCGACATGGCCGCCGCCCAGGAAGTCATTTTAAAAGAACTGGAAGGCCAGTTTGGGGGAGTGGCCAAGGCGGCGCGAGAGACCTACGATGGCATGAAAAAGGCCGCCGGCAACGCGTTGGGCGACCTTAAAGAAGAAATTGGTTTCATTATCACGAAAAATGAGTTTTTCGTTGAAGGCCTCAAAATCCTCGAATTGATATTTATAGGGTTAGGGGAGGAAGTAAACGCCAATCAACAAAACTGGCGTGATTTCGCAAAAGACGGGATCCTTGCCGTCATTGACGCCATGGTCATCGCAGTTTTCGGCATGGGCGACATGATAGCAGGCCTGAAAAGCATGGCTGGATATTTACTTACAGTGGAAAAAGTATGGCTCAAAATGAAAGAGATCAACATCTTGATTGCGGATCCGTTTGGATCAGATCCAATATGGATAAGCATGTTGCAGGATATACGGCAAGAGCAAGCCGACAACGCCGACGCCATGGTAAAGGTGGCCGAATCCATCACGGCCACAAAGGACGCCGCCGACCTTCTGGCCGGTAAATTAATGGGGTTAAAGGGGAGGCTGGAGGACGTTGGCACGGGCGGCAGGGAGATCGGAGAAAGCCAAAATGGTGCCACAGACAAAGTCAAAGCCCTGGCCGCCGCCCTGTTAGGAGAACAAAAGATAATTGACGACCTCACAAAATCCATGGCCGGCGTTGATTGGGGCATAGGACAAATGGGGATGAACGAAATGGCCCCACAATTCGATTTTTCAGAAGCGACCAAGGAAATGAAGACCTTTCAAAAAGAATTAACCGCCCTTGTCGATCAAGCCGGGAAGACTTTTGACGGTCAATCCTTCGGGGATTCCCTGGCGGAAGGGATAAACAACGCCGTTATTTCCATGCAGGGCCTTTTTGATATGTATGAAAAACAGGCCGCCGTAGAAAAGGGCCTCGCGGAGCAAAGGGAAAAAGCCCTTTTAATCCCGGATATTGAGGAAAGGGCCGCCGCAATCGCCGACGTGACCGAAGCAGAGGACGAAGCCTCAAAGGCCATGATTGAGAACCAGCTTTCCGGATACCGTCAACTATTCGGGACCACAAAGTCGTTATTCGAAGAAAACTCGAAAGAACGCGAGGCGATGCACAAACTTGAACAGGCTTTTGCTTTGGCAGAAATCGCAATGGGCCTACAGAAGAACCTTGCCGTTGTCGCTGGATATTTCACGCAATCCACGGCGGCAGTCGCGGCGGCAGGGGTCCAAAACGCGGCCAATACATCGACAGCCTTGACAGGGGCGACGGCAAGTATCGCGGCACAGGGGACAGTCCCGGTTGCAGGGTTCGCAATGGTTGCAGCCATGGCGGCACTCATGGCCGGGGTTTTGGCCATGGGCGGCATCGCATTTGGCGGTGGAGGCGCTAATGTATCGGCGCCGGGCGCAAGTTTGCCTGATAGCACAGTATTAGGTGCCGCAGCAGGAACAGGAAGCGAGTCCATAGCCAATGCTTACGAGATGCTGGAAGAATTTCATGCCGAAGAATACGCGGCCTTGAGGGACATTTATGGTGAATTGCAAGACTTGAACCAGAATATCACAGGGTTGGTTACTGCGATTGTCAAAGGTGGGCTTGCGTTTTTTAATCAGTCCGCCACTACCGTTGAAACTACTCGATGGGAGTCTATCGGAAGTGCCTCCTCAATGGCCTTTTTAGATCCTGTTATAGGCAAAATTTATGAGTACATAGGGGGTATGTTATTTGGCGGAGATGTAACAACCACTCCGCTGTATGGAGGGATCAGCGTTGCCGACGTAAGTATCTCGGATGTTTTGGCCGACATGGAACTTGACGTTCGTCAATACCAGAACTGGTTAAAAGAAACCGAAGGTGGGCTGTTTGGAGGCGGAGGCTCAGAGTATTGGACAGAGGTCCAGGCGGCAAGTGATGAAGTTACGAAACTGTTCACAATGATCTTTTCAAATATCGCGGAGACTTTCGTCAATTTAAGTGAGGGCCTGCTTGACGGATCGAATATGCAAGCGGTCCTTGATTACGTCATGGATATTGGCCAGATCAACTTAAATGATCTGGACGCGGAAGGAATAAACGAGGCAGTCAATACCGCACTTTCCAATATGACCGACGAAATGGCCCAGGCTCTTTTCGGGGAAGCATTCGGACAGTATCAACAACTTGGAGAAGGCATGATGGAAACCCTTGTCCGGTTGGTAATGGAAAAAGAGGTTATCCTATCCGTACTTGAAAAAACAGGCTACGCATTTCAAGGTACAGCCGAAGAGGCCGTCGCCTTTACTCAAAGCCTAATCGAAATAGCGGGCGGGTTTGACGAATTGGTAAGCGCCTTCGAAACGTATTACGAGGCTTTTTACACCGACGCTGAAAAGCAGGCAGACCTTTATGAATACCTGACAACAGTATTTTCCGACATGAATCAAATTCTCCCGGCAACCCGGGAAGAATACAGGGCCTTGGTTGAATATCTGGCACAGGCGGGGGAAGAGTACGCAGAACAATACGTCACCATGCTTTCGCTTGCCGGGGCCGCTGATGAATATTACGACAGCCTTGAAGACACCCGGGACGCAATCAACCAGATCGCCATAGATGCATTCAACGATGAGTTAAACGCCCTGGCTTCCAATATGGAAAGGATATCGAGCATATTTCAGCAGGTCAACGCGGATATCGAAAAATACAACTGGCAGAGCGCCAACCCCGGGGCCGTGGACTCGGAATATCTTTTATCTCAGCTTACCACCATACAAACCAGGGGTGAAACCGAAGGATACACCGGGGCCGATTTGGAACTGGCCGCGCAGCTCATGAGCGATTGGTACTACACCAAGGCAGCCGAGATCGACGCGGCGGCCCAGGCCCGGCATTCCTGGACGGAAGTCATAGACAAAACCGTTGAATTGCTTGGCTCCATAGAAAGCACCATCGACAGCATAAAAAACAGCGCCCTAAATGTAAGCCTCCCCAAAGATAAACTGACCGAAGCAAACCTGGACTACACTCAGAAATTCGCGGATGCCATGACCGGCGACGCGACCAAGGCCCAGGATTACCTGGCCTTTACCTCCACCTATCTGGGCACCGCCCAGGCCGCCCTGAAATCAAGCCCGGAATACCAAGCCGAATACGCCAGGGTCATGGCCGACCTGGCAACCTTGCAGGGTATGGGCTTCACCGAAACCATTGAGCATACCCCGACTGTCACGGATCCCGATGCCGATTACAAAGACCAAGCATATTATGACGCGATGGACGCGTTAAATGCGCGCTTTGAACTGGCCGCCGAATACATCCACGATGCGATGTTGAACGTCCAAAATGATTTCCTCCTCACCATTGACTGGGCAACCTACGATGGAAGTATGGCTGATGCTTTGGCCGCCCTGGATTCCATCGTATCTCAATACGGCTGGGACAATGAAATCACGCTTACGTGGATTGCGGACATGGCGGCCTGGGCATCGGCCGACATAGACACCGCAATCGGCATTATGGAGTATATCGCGGAACAGTCAGGCGGATGGGAAACACCCGCGACCTTGACGTTCATTGCCCATTTAGCGTCCAACGTGGGCACCATTGAAGACGCTGGAACGATTCTTGCCGAGATATACGCCCAAACCGGCGACTGGAATTCGACAGCGTCTCTTACCTTTCTTGCCAATCTGGATCTTTCCGGATGGACCTATGACGACATGATGACAGCGATCGGGGCGTTAGTTACGGCCACCGGATCGTGGGATTCCCCAGCTGTCCTGGAATTCATCGCGAATGTGTCTTCTAACATAGGCACCATTGAAGAAGCCGCGTATGCCTTAGAAACAATCCTTACCAAAACCGGATCGTGGGAATCCCCTGCGACTTTAACATTCCTTACTAATCTGGACCTATCGGGCTGGACGTACGATGAGATTCAGGCCGCATTGGATTACATTGTTGAGACGTCGGGCGGTTGGGACTCTCCGGCCACGAAAGCGTTTGTGGCCAGTTTGACAACTACTGGAGACCTAACCCCAGAGGAGCTTAAGGCGCTAACAACCCCCGCCGATGTAACGTCATCTAATACGGTTGAAGCGAGATATTCGGCAACGTCCGATTTGACACAGGAAGAAATGTTTCAAGCGATAAATGCTGCAATCACAGGCGGCACGATTATCGCAAACATCGAATCATCCGTGATCGGAGCGGTGAGTGTAGATGTCGGGAGCGTCCATCATGATTATGACAAAATGGATCTGGAGTTCAACCTCCAGCTCGATATGATAATTAGCAAATTAACCGAACTCAACACCAGGGATTGGACGTACTATCCATTATTCCGCAATAATTTAAAATCAATTGCGGTAAGTTGTGGCGGTACTGGGTATGAGTATGGGGGCATGTCATACGGTCCTGAGTCTGGATACGTCGCCAATCTCCACGGAAATGAATTGATCGTATCGCCAAAAGCGAGTTATCCAGCAACAGTTATATCTAATGGTGGATCAACCCGTGTGGGCCAAAGCGACCGCTCGGAAGAACTCAGCCTCCTCCGCGAACTGGTGGAGCTGCAAAAGGAAGAAATCGATACACTGCGGGCCAAAGACACAGCCCCCGTGGTACATGTGGCCGTAGACGCCGAGGGCATTATGCGGAACGCCGGGGCCTATGTGTCCGAACGCACAAGGCGCGGGACGCTGGATGTGAGGGGGACATGACCGGATCGGGCGTAATCAACCAATTACCCGCCAACAGTTGCGCGTTGAACGGCACGGATTATAGACTGGTGGTTCACAACGCCACAATCCAGCCGGTCGTCAACCCTCGCGCCTCCGGGTACCTAAACGCACAACCAACCGGGTTATCATTAATCAACGGGCCGCTTCCATCCGAAATCAAACTTATTCAGAACTACGTGTTGGATGTCGCCGATGCCTGGATCACCCTGGCGGCCGGGTCGCCCGAATTAACCATGATATACCTCATACAGGTCAATAACGCCCGGATCCCGTTAATGTCGGATCACATCTTGTTTTCAAGGACACAAGGGGGTGCGTTGCTGGTACTGGTGGAAACCCCCGATGCCGATGTGTATCGATTTGGTTTCGAAGGAGTAAAAGCCTGATGGCGTACTGGTGGAAACCCGCTATTGTCAGCATGCCGACCATGACGTTGTCCCTGGCGGACCGTGGCGGAATGCTGAAGATCGAATGGGGCGACATCGCATTCGCGCCGGACGCCTTCGTCGGCGAACCCCCGGGAAAAGCTGACATATCGCTCGATTGGGGGTTGGACAGCTCCCGGTCGATCCACCTATTCGACGGCACAATTATTAAACGGGGCTGGACGGATGAAAATATTCCCTATGACCTCTATGAACCGGAACATGCCGAGAAAGTGCTGGATGAGGGCATGGATGAGCAGAACACCCTCGATATCACCGCCTGCGCCTCCTACGCCGGGGGCGCGAAAACCCAGATGACCACGCGCACCCCGCACGGATTATCAGCAGACAAGGAGATTTTCGTCCAGGACACCACCGATTACAACGGCGGCATCGTCGTGGACAGTATTGTGTCCATCACAGAATTTGTGGTGGAGATCGCCTTCACAAGCACCCAGACCGGGGTATGCTCGGCCAATGTCGTGTCTCGCCCCCTGGTGATCGGGACGGTGGAGCACATGACCCCGCAACGGACAGGCCAGGCCTCGGAGGAAAAATATTACTTCCCCGATTTTGCATCCGCAGACTACTACGACGGCGGCGTGATCATCAATGACCACTGGACCGACAACGGCGACGGCACGGTATCCCGGTCACTCTCCATCGTGGACGGGCTCACTAAGAGCGGCACGGGCAATATGACGACTTTGGCGGACGTGTTTACCTGGGCCGCCGCCCGGATGGGCTTGACGCTTTCGAATTTGCACGGAGCCGATGTCCCGGTCAACCGGGTGATATATGAAAACAGGCTCTTGGTGGATTTTCTGGACGCCCTGGCCTATTACTGCGGGTATATGTGTTGGATACTGGACGGGGTTTTGTACCTGGTGGACCGGGATCAGGACAACGGCGTGCAAGTGATTTCGGAAGCGGACAGGGTTGAAAAAACCTATGCCTGGAAAATGCCCGTTAAACAATACACCGCCGAATGGACACAACGGAAATTTGATGCGGCGGCCGTGGAACTGGTGGATGACGAGCGCCGCGTGGTGAAATACATGGGTAATTCCATTGGGGAAAAAGTGGCGTTATCCGAGGTGTTTGACGAAACGATCACGGATGTGGCGGCACGGATTGATGCCATCTCAGCCCGTGACGCCATGCCGACAATCAAACTGAGCTTGCCGCTGGACAGGATCCCCTGCCCCGGCCAGCGCCTGGAGTTCAGTGACACAAAAGGCAGCTGTAATATCACCGGATACTTGCGGATGTGCAAGTATTCCATTAATTACAAAAGCAAGACCCTGGCCATTGAAGGCCCCGGGGCGATAACGGTGACATAATGCAGATTACCCCCGCAAACCTGATCAACGCCATCTCGGCGGACAGCGAAAACACGGCCTTCCCGGCGATAAACATGCTGCTGCCTCACGCCAAGGAAACCTGGGCCACTGCAAGCGGAGTGTATAGCTCCACGGTACATCTTTCCTCCATAGGTGCGGCGGCTAACGGTCTGATTTTGTGGAATATGCTGGGCAGTCAAGCAATCATTACCGTTTACGCCCAGGAAAATTTGGCTGGAGCCATTGTATCCGGGCCTACAACGGTAGCGTTGTTAGTAAGCGACAGTTATTACACCGGAGAAGTGCAGATCCCTGGTTATTGGTTGGGATACAGGTCACCAGGTGCGGCCCATTCTATCAAGATAGAGATAGCCAGGAGCGGAGCGGAGCCCGAAATTGGCATAGCATGGGCGGGGAAACGATGGGAAATATCAAGCGACCCGAGTTATGCGGTGGGCCGGGGGTTCACCGACCATTCCATTGTGGTCGATTTAGGCAACGGGTTTGAGTATTTATATGATCGGAATACGCAAAGAAGATGGCCATTATCGCTGGAGCTAAGGGGCAACCCCCCAACTGAATTTTTCACGTTTTTGGAGATGTTGGAGCGCATCGGCCCCAATCCCGTCCCGGTATTGATTGCGGATAACGGTTCCCCGCAATACAGGTACCTGATTTACGCCAGGTTTGTGGATGTATCCCCGAGCCAAGCGAAATACAATAAATCCACCATTGGATTCACTTTGAAAGAATATTTGTGAGGTAAAAATGGGAAAATATATCAACGATGATGCGCTGGATGCCCTGCTGGAAGAGATGAGCACTAAGGTGAATTTGATGTGCATATGCTCCCAGCAGCCCACCACACGAGCGGAAGCTGCGGCCACTTATGCGCTGGCGACAGTGGCCCTGGACCCGGCCGACCTGGTAATAACGGATGCCGTGGCTGGGGGCCGCAAATTAACCATTGCGGCGAAAAGCAACGTCCCCATCACGGGCAACGGTAGCGGAAACCACGTGGTGTTGGTGGATAACAGCAAATTGCATTTTGTGACGACCAACGTGGCGTTGACACTGGCAAGCGGAAACCTGGTGAACATCCCAACATGGACTATTACAGCCGGAGATCCAACATAAAGAAGGGGGTTTATCCATGTCTTTAGACACACAAAAGTACATCAACAATTTTTCCACCACACTGCAGGCCATCGTGGCAGGCGGGGACGTCACTATTTCTATTCCAGCCGCGCAGTCGGCTCTATTGGGCGCTATCGCGGCCAATGAATACTTTGTGGGCACCATGAGCGACGGAAGCAGCCTGGAGGTGATATGGATCACCGGCAACAACCTGTCGGGGACCCTTACCATAGAGAGGTCAAAGGAGGGGACATCCGCCATCAGTTATGCGGTGGGCGATGCCATCGAATGCCGAACCACAAAGGGGACGCTCGAAACCCTACGGGATCATGCAGCCCGGCACATCGCGGGCGCCGCCGATGAAATAGACGGAGACCAGATCGACATCGATTTCACCCCCACCAACTACACCCCAGACACCACGCCGGCGGAAGCGAGCAGTGTGGACCACCTGTCCGCGCACCTGGCCGGGATAGATGATTTTTTAGGGTACACTAACATTATGTCAGCCTATGGGG